>Ga0182005_1000301_pt1 | contig 30196 bp, 36 predicted proteins | sample Sormic07211103_1_FD_123021 | JGI IMG/M metagenome (GOLD analysis project Ga0182005, IMG submission 123021) | Rhizosphere microbial communities from Sorghum bicolor, Mead, Nebraska, USA - 072115-103_1 MetaG | ecosystem: Host-associated > Plants > Roots > Rhizosphere | place: USA: Nebraska...
AAACCCGGCCATTGCGCCGGGTTTTTGCGTTTAGGGGTTGGCGATGACAAACGAGCAACAAGCGCTGGCAGAGATGCCGATCTGGTTAGTGATCGTCCTGGCCCTGGTCGGCGGCGTATCGGGGGAGATGTGGCGGGCCGACAAGGATGGGGCGCGGGGCTGGGCGTTGTTGCGCCGCCTCGCGCTTCGGTCCGGGGCCTGCATTGTCTGCGGGGTGTCGGCGATGATGCTGATGATCGCAGCCGGCATGACGATCTGGACAGCGGGCGCCTTGGGTTGCCTGACGGCAATGGCCGGTGCCGATGTGGCCATCGGGTTGTACGAACGCTGGGCTGCCAAGCGGCTGGGCGTCTGCGAAGTCCCGCCAGCCGGGGGCGAGCAGGGGTGACGCACCGATCTGGGGCGCGAAAACCGCCGGGGACCCTGGCGAATTTCGGGGGGTACGGGGTCGGAAACCCGCGGGACTGTGTTAGCGGACGGTTCACCAGCTTAGTGAACTGAGGTGAACAGGTGAACTGGCGGTGAACTCGCCGGTGAACTGGAGAATTAACCATGACAATCATCAGCAAAACGGAGTTTGCGGCCCGGCGCGGCTGGGCCAAATCCTATGTTTCCAAATTGGCTAGTCAGGATCGGCTGGTGCTCACCGCAAATGGCAAGATCGACTTGGAAGCCACTGAGGCGCTGCTCGATAGAACCAGCGACCCCAGCAAGGCCGCCGTCGCCGATCGTCACCAACAAGATCGGATCCAGCGTGACGTTTACAGCCAACTGTCGCCCCTGACGGAGCCGACTTACACGGCTGCGCCGCCGCAGCTAATGCCGAGCGACGGCAAACACCCCGATTACCAGAAGTCCCGCGCACTGCGTGAGCACAACATGGCCAAGCTGGCTGAGATCGAGCTGGGCAAAGCGCAGGGTTCGCTGGTGTCGAGGGAGGCCGTCGAGACCGGTGCTTACGATGCCGGTCGCTTGTTGCGCGATCAGTTGTTCGGACCGCTGCCTCAGCTGTCCTACGACCTGGCTGCAATGACGGATCCCTGGCAGATCGAAAAACACCTCACCGCGACAATCCGTCGAACGCTGGAAGAAGCCGAGCGCCTCTCTTCAGCGGATCTTGAACATGCCTTAACAGCGAGCTGAACCTACGCACACGGAGTTTTCTGACGGTGCACAGGTGTACCGTGAGAACTACTTTCGTGGCCTGCGCCCCGACCCCGATCTCTGGATCGACGAATGGGCCGACGAGTACATGCGGATCCCGCGAGACACCGGCGCCCCCGAGCCCGGCCAGTACCGCACTTCACGGACACCTTATGCCCGCGAGCCAATGCGTTGCCTGTCGCCGGCTCATCCCTGCAGGCGCGTGGTCACCATGGTGGCCTCGCAGTTGATGAAAACCCAGATCGCCCTGAACTGGATGGGCGGCCTGATCCACATGGCGCCTTCGAACATCCTGGCCCTGCTACCCAGCCTCGGCTTGTCCAAGCGGGTATCGGGGCGGATTAGCAAGACCATCCAAGCAACCCCTGTGTTGCGCGAGCGGGTCGCGGCCACTCGCTCGCGGGACGCACGCAACACGATGGACACCAAGGAATTCGAGGGTGGCTCGCTGTACGTCACCACCGCCGGTTCAGCGGCCAACCTGTCGGAGCTGTCAGCACGCTACATTTACGGCGACGAAGTTGACCGTTGGGAGAACGACGTCGGCCAGGAGGGTGATCCCATCAAGCTGGCAGAGACGCGGGCGACCAACTTCGGCCGCAACGCCAAGATCTATTTTTCCAGTTCACCGACAATCAAAGGCGCCTCGCGGATCGCTGATCTGTTCGAGTCCAGTGACCAGCGCCACTACTATGTGCCTTGTCCGCACTGTGGGCACATGCAGGTGCTGGAGTGGGAAAACCTGCTCTATTCCGCCGATTTCAGCGTCGTGCATTACAAGTGCGCAGCGTCCGGGATGGACTGTGACGTGCTCATCGAGGAGCACTATAAGAGCGACATGCTCGCCCGTGGTGAGTGGCGTGCGCATGCCAGCGGCGACGGCAAGACGGTGGGATTTCATCTCAGCGCCTTGTACTCGCCGACAGGCTGGATGGACTGGACCTCGCTTGCCATCGAGTTTGAAGACGCGAAAAAAGCCCAGGCCCAAGGCGACACCAGCTTGATGCAGGTGTTTTACAACACTCGCCTTGCCAAGGTTTGGGATAGCGCACTCGAACAAACCAAGTCTGAAGTGCTGATCGCTCGGGCACGACTGGAGACCTACACCCTAGGCACAATGCCCGCCGGTGTGCTGATGCTCACCGGCGCCGTCGACGTACAGGCCAACCGCCTGGAAATGATGGTGATGGGTTTTGGCGTCGGCATGGAGCGCTGGGTGGTCGATCACCAGGTCATCTGGGGTGACCCGGCCGATGAGCGAACCTGGGCTGTACTGGACGAAAAACTCAAGGCTCGCTATCGGCATCCTTGCGGAGTCGGCTTGGGCATCCTTGCCGTTGGCGTCGACTCCGGCGGTCACCACACCGATGAGGTCTACCAATTCTGCCGCGTGCGTCGTTGGCGCAACGTCTTCGCCATCAAGGGCGCGAGCAAGCCGGGTAGGCCGGTCATCGCACAACGCCCGTCCTTGGTTGATGTGACTTGGAAAGGCCAGACCGAACGCAATGGCGCCGAGCTGTGGTTTGTCGGCACCGACACGGCAAAGGATTGGATCTACAACCGCTATCCGTTTCCGGACGGACCGGGTTCGCTGCACTTTGCCAATGACTTGCCGGACGAGTTCTTCGCTCAGTGCGTCGCCGAGCGCAAGGTCGTGCGCTACGTGCGCGGCCACAAGCGTATCGAATGGGTCAAAGGCAAGGCCGAGCGCAACGAGGCGCTCGATCTGATGGTGTACTGCCTCGCGATGGCGCACTACCTCGGCATCAATCGCTACCAGGAACACGACTGGGATCAGGTGCGCCAAGCGCTGGCTCAGTCCGGTCTGTTCGACGATGTCTTGGGCATCAAGCCGGTTCAGGGTGAGCGCGTTGATGAAGGCGAAACACCTGAACCTACGGCTGTGCGACAAGCTCAAGCCGCACCACCACCTGCTGCACCAGTCGCTCCAGCGCGACCACCAGCTGCACCACCTCAACGCCGCAGTTCAACCAGCGGTTATCTGAAGAGACGCTGATATGCCCTTTACCCAGAAACACCTCGAAGTTATCGAGCGTGCCATTGCGCGTGGCGAAAAAACGGTGCGCTACAGCGACCGAACGGTTGAGTACCGCGATGTCGATGAACTGCTCCGCGCTCGTGAAGAAATCCGCAGTTCGTTAATCAGCGCTGCCGCTCCGCGTTCGCGGGTCGTGCGGCTCAGTCACGGAGGTAAGGGAGTCTGATGTCTCGACAATTTCCGGCACTGTCTCGTAGCGGATTTTTGCTGCCATCGAACATCAAGGCCAGCTACGAAGGCGCCGGAGAGGGCCGTCGTTCGGCCAGTTGGGATGCCTCCGATAACGGCATCAACAGCATCAACACCCCGGCGCTACGTAATCTGCGCGCCCGCTCGCGGGCTGCGGTGCGCAATGATCCGTATGCGGCCAACGCGATCAACAAGCGCGTCAGCAATCTCATCGGCACCGGTATCACGCCGCGCCCGAAGGTGAAGGACGAAGAGCTGCGCAACCTGTTGCAGGAGCTCTGGGAAGACTGGGCCGATGAGTCGGATGCCGATGGCCTCTGCGACTTTTATGGGCAGCAGGCGCTGGTGGCTCGCACCGTCGAAACGGCCGGCGAGTGCTTTGTTCGGTTGCGTCCGCGTGGTCTTGAAGAAGGCATAGTCGTGCCACTGCAGTTGCAAACTCTGGCACCGGAGTTTGTGCCGCACGACAAATTCGAGACCACCCGCGATGGCAACATCATTCGCGCCGGGATCGAGTTCAACCCGGCCGGTAAACGCGTGGCGTACTGGATGTACCGCTCGCACCCACGCGACGCGTCGTCGCTCAACAGCGGATACAACCAACTGGTGCGCGTCCCGGCCAGCCAGGTGCTGCATATCTTCGAGCCGCTGGAACCGGGTCAATTGCGCGGCGTGCCACGCATGTCGCCGGTCCTCAAGCGCTTGCGCAGCCTGGACAACTACGACGACGCGGTGCTGTTCCGGCAGGAGGTGTCCAACCTGTTCGCCGGCTTCATCAAGCGCCCGTCGCCGGACATGGGCCAGGTACCTCGCGATCCGGTCACTGGCCAACTGATCACCACCGACCGTGATGGCTTTACACCGATGGTGGCGCTGGAACCCGGCACCATGCAGGAGCTGGGCGCCGGTGAGGAGGTTGAATTCTCCAAGCCGCCGGACGCCGGCAACAACTACCCGGACTTCATGCGTCAGCAACTGATGGCCGCAGCAGCCGGCACCGACACGCCTTACGAGATCCTCACCGGTGACATGAAAGGCATCAACGACCGCGCGCTGCGTGTGGTGCTCAACGAGTTCCGGCGCCGCCTCGAACAGCTGCAATTCAACGTCTACATCCACCAGCTCTGCCGGCCGGTACGTGCCGCCTGGTTGGACATGGCGGTGCTGGCCGGTGTGATCGAGCTGCCGGACTACGCCAAGCGTCGTCGTGAATTTCTGCGCACGCGCTGGGTGCCGCAAGGCTGGGCCTACATCCAGCCGGTGCAGGACGTGCAGGCGCGAATGCTGGAGGTCAACGCCGGGTTCGGTTCACGCAGTGAGATGTGCCTGCGCACCGGTTACGACGCCGAAACGGTTGACGCGGAAAACGCCGCTGACGCTCAACGTGCCCGCGACTTAAAACTCAATTACCGAACGCTCGTCGAGGTCGAAATCCACCCTGACGACCAGGAGAAACCATGAAACCGCCGTTCCCTCTACGGATCTTCAACAAACTGGACGGGCAACTGCCCGTGCAAGACAAACACTGGTACAGCCTCCGGGCCAGCGGTGAAGCCGAGCAACGCACTATCGAGGTGTACGTCTACGGTGAGATCGGCACCTGGGGTATTACTGCCAATCAGTTCGTGCGCGATCTGGCTGCGCTGGATGACGGTACTTCACCGATTGTCGTTGCGTTCAACAGCATCGGCGGCGACCTGTTCGACGGTCTGGCCATTCATAACGCCCTGTCGCGATTGGGCGAGCGCTGCACCGGCCGCGTCGATGCCCTCGCGGCGAGCGCGGCAAGCGTCGCGGTCTGCGGTGCCCACCGGGTGGTGGTGGCGGAAAACGCCGCGCTGATGATCCACAACCCGTGGACGTACGCCTCGGGTGATGCCGAGGATATGCGCAAGGTCGCGACCGCGCTGGATCAAGCGCTGGAGCTCATCATCACGGCCTACAAGGCAAAGGCGCCAAACATCGACGAGGTCGAGTTGCGACGCCTGGTCAATGCCGAGACGTGGCTCACAGCCCGCGAAGCGGTGGCTCTCGGCCTGGCTGACGAAGTTGGCGACGGTGTGCAGATCAAGGCGTGTCTGGGGCAGGGCACGGTGATGCAGAAATACCAGCACACGCCCCAGGCATTGCTGGATCTGCTGAATGAACCCACGAAACCGACCGAATCGGTGATCGACGATCCTGAACCACCGGCACCTGGTGCGGATGCGGCGGCGCTGGCTCTGCTGATCAGCAAGTCCTGTAACCAAGGCGGGATGAGCAACTTGATCGAGCCACTGCTGGCCACCACCAAGTTGGTTGATGAGGCGACCGTGAACGCCGCGATCACCCAGGCCAAGTCGATACGCGATCTGTGCGTGGCCGCCCGGTTGCCAGAGTTCGCGGTGGAGTTTGTGCAAGCCGGACTGGATACCAGCGCCGTGCGTGCGCGGCTCTTCGACAAGGTCGTAGGGAAGGGCGGGGGCTTCGAGATCGACAACAGCCTGCCGCAGAACGAAGACCCGGCGCCAAAAATTCAAGCCAAACAACCCGATCCGTCCTCGATCTGGGCAGCCCGTCAGGCCGCACAGTCCACAACCTCGAAAGGAGCAAGACCATGACCTCCAAACTGGAACCGATGCACGCAGGCGAATTCCTGCTGTCCGAGGGCGCCGGCAACATCTCCCGCGAAGCGATCAACGTCGCGGCAGGCCCGGCGCTGGAGCCCGGACAGATCCTCGGACTGGTGACTGCGAGCAGCGAATTCGCCCCGTACAGCCCGACTGCCGAAGACGGCACGGAAAACGCCGTTGCCATTCTCTACGGCCCGCTCGGCGAGTCAGATGTCGTTCGGCGCGGTCGCGCCGTGGTGCGGCTGGCCGAAGTCAGCGAGGCCCACCTGACCGGTCTTGACCCAGCCGCCGAGAAGGCCCTGGCCGCGCATTTCCTGATCGTTCGCTAAGACGGTTCTTCCTTATATGCATCCCGCCGCGAGCGGGATTTTTCGTTTCTGGAGAGTACACCCATGGCCGATATCGCCATTTTTGAAGACGACGCTTTCAGCGTCCCCTCGCTGACCGCCGCGATCAACGAGCAGGAATACCTGCCGGGCCGAATCAGCAGCCTTGGCCTGTTCCGCGAGGAAGGCACCACCAACCTTACGGTGCAGGTCGAGAAGGACGGCGACACCCTGGCTCTGGTGCCGGCTGGTGAGCGCGGCAGTTCGGGCCTAGTGGTCGGTGGCAGCAAGCGTAATCTGATCCCGTTCAACACCGTGCACCTGCCGGAGCGCTTCACCATCAAGGCCGATGAGATCCAAGGCATCCGGGCTTTCGGTACGCGAACCGAGCTGCAGTCTGTGCAGGACGTGGTTAACCGGCGCCTTGCCAAAGCGCGGCGCCAGTTGGACGCCACTCATGAATTTCAGCGGATGGGGGCTCTGAATGGCCAGATCCTCGATGCTGATGGCAAGACGGTTTTGCTGGACATCTATAAGTCCTTTGGCGTGAACCGTCAGAAAATGCCCATGGGGCTCAATGACCCTGAAGTTGACCTGCGAGTGAATGCTGGCGAAGCGTTGGACATGCAGGCGGATGCGTTGGGTAGTGTGACTAGCTCGGGTTCTCGAGCCTTCTGCGGCAAGAACTTCTGGAACAAGCTGGTCAGTCACAAGTCGGTCAAGCAAACCTATCTCAACACTCTGCAGGCAGCCTCTCTTCGCGGTGATGCACGCGAGAGCTTTGAATTCGGCGGCATTGTCTGGGAGCGCTATCGCGGCAAAGTGGCGGGCGTGCTGTTCGTGCACGATGACAAGGCGCTGCTGGTTCCCGAAGGTGTGCCGGATCTGTACATCTCGGTCTTCGCACCGGCCGACTACATGGAAACGGTCAACACCGAAGGTTTGCCTTATTACAGCAAGCTCGAACCGCTGCCATTTAACAAGGGTGTGGCCGGCGAAGCCCAGTCCAACCCGTTGCACCTGTGCACGCGACCTCGGGCACAGATCCTCCTGGAACTCTGACCATGTCTTTCCGCGAGCTGCTGGAAGACATCGACGATACGGTGTTCGAAACCCTCGGCGACACGGCCCGGATCGAGGGCTACGACGAACCGATGCTCGGCATGTTCGCGGCACCGTGGATGCAACCCAAGATGGGCAGCGTCAAAACGGCGTTGCGCGAGCCGAAGTTCGAGATCCGCGTCCGTGATTCGCACGGCTTGAAAAAAGGACTATTGGTCAGTGTGGATCTGCCGGTGCTGGACGGCGGCGGCGACTACGACCTGCTGCAGCTGGAGCCGGGCGGTGACGGCCTTGTCGCCTTGATCCTGAGGAAACGACCATGAGTGTCGGCAGCTACTTCAAGCCCTCGGCCGGTGGCGGGATGATCTCCCTGCAAACTTCGGCGGCAGACCTGAAAGCCTTTCAGGATTTCGCCGCCCTGGTGCCCAAAGCCGCCGCCGCTGCCCAGCGCCGAGCCATCAACAAAACCCTGCGTTGGCTCGCCACACACATCGCCCGCGCTGTCGGCCGTCAGGAACGTATCGCCGTGGCAGCAGTGCGGCAGCGCCTGCGGGCCTACCCGGTCAGCGGGGGAGCCAACAGCGGCAAACTCTGGTTTGGCCTCAACGCCATGGAAGCCAGTCGCATCGGTCGTCCTCGGCAGAGTCGGTCCGGTGTATCGGTGGCCGGTCGACGCTTTCAGGGTGCGTTCTTCAAGAAGGTCTACGGCAACAGCGCGGACGTCTGGATCCGCACAGCCAGCAAGCATTTCGACGCCAGTGACTACCCCGACAGCGATGTCAGCGGGGCGGGCGGAGTCAGTTCGGGCTGGATCGCCGAACACGGCAGCCGCTTTCCGTTGGCGAAAGCCAAGGTCTCTCTGGAGCAAGCGCGGCCACACTTCGAAAGCTGGATCCGCAAGGCCGATGAACATCTGGTGCACGTGCTGCAGCAGGAACTCAACTTTGAACTGCAGAAGCATCTGAAGGGGAAATGACATGACGGATCAAGTCGACGAGCCATTCAGTCTTGAGCAGTTATATCAAGCTATTGAGCGGCGCATTCAGGATCACTTCCCGGGTCTGCAGGCCGTGGCCATGTGGCCGAATGATTTGGATCGTCTACCGCTGCCGGCGGTGCTGATAGAACTGGCCGAGATGGAACCAGGCCTTGACCCGGCAACTGGTGAGACCGGTTTGGCCTGTAAGTTCGAGGCGCGGGTGATCACCGATCCCATTCAGTCGGATCACCATCAGCAGGCGGTGTTTCTGGCCGGCCACCTCGCCGCGCTACTGCGCATGCAGAGCTGGGGGGTGGCGGTAGAACCGGCCGAGTTCGTGCAGGCCATGCCGGATTGGACCAAGCCCGAGTTGGACGGCTACACCGTCTGGGTCGTGGAGTGGACGCAGCAGATCTACCTCGGTGACGTCGAATGGCCCTGGCCGGATCAGCCACCGGGCACCCTGATGCTGAACATCGAACCGGGCGATGGTCCGTTCCGTCCGGAGGACGTGCCATGAGTGCCAGTTACGTCGCGGCGCAGCATGACCGCATGCTCGCCGGCTTGGTCAAGGACTGTTACGTGGTCGCAGTCGACCTTACCTCATCACCACCGGCCTGCCGCGTGTCGGACGGTGAATGGGTCAGCGGCTGGGTGCGCTGGCACAGCATCGCGGCTGGCAAGGTGCGTCATTGGCGAGCGCCCAGCCTGAACGAGCAGGGCACCCTGATCAGTGCCAGCGGCGACGTGGCGCAAGGTACGTTCATTCCCGGCCTGTACGGCAACGGCGGCCCACCGCCGGACAACCGCGACCATGTCGAAGTCTGGCATTTCGAGGATGGCGGGCGCTTGGTCTACGACTGGCAGGACAGCATTTACAGCATCACCCTGCCCACCGGCACGGTCAGCATCAAGGTTGGGACGACCCTGGCTGAGGTGACGGACAACGCCGTCACCGTGAGGGCGGGAACGATCGATCTCGAAGCGACGGTCAACATCAAAGGCCCGGTCAATATCGACGGCGCGTTGCACGCCACGCAGAACATCACCAGCGACGGCGCGATCCTGGACACCGCCGGTAACAGTAATCATCACTCACACTAAGGGGTAACAAGATTGGCGAAGCGTATGACTTCGGTCGACTTTGAGCTTTCCTGGGATCTCTGTCCGGACAAGTTCCTACTGATTGGCAAAAACCCGTTCTCAAAAAAACCGTACTGCTCCAAGAAGATCGCACGTTCAGTTTTGGTTGATGGCATGGCCGTCACCAGGGCTGCTCATTCCGCCTGGCTTTGTCCTCGCGATATTCGTCGGATGAAATCTCTGATTGCTTCGTTATCAGAGCAGATCCTGGTTCAGGTGGGTTATCCCAAGCGCGGCAGCGGTGAGTAGCGATGCTGGATGGATCGGGTAACTGTATTAGTGACCTGTTCAACTTTTTCATGCCCGCCGAGTGCGGGCTTTTTCATGGCTGGATAATTCATGAGCAAACCAAAAAATGATGCAGAAGTGCCGGACCAGCATGAGGCGCTGTCAGTGCCTGGGTTGGTGCCACTGACTCAGGGTTTCCCTGGTGACGCGCCTGCTCGGGTCACGACGTTCCGCGACACCCTCTACACCTCACGCACGGTCATCCTTCCGGACGGTCGCTCGTTGGCCGTAGCGAAGAACAAGGTCTCGGTCGATATCTCTGATGAAGTGGCGTTGACCTGCCTTAAGAACCACGCCGAGTTTGAACCCCTCAAGGAGTAATCCCGATGATCGGAATGGATCGCCACACCGGGCAGCCCATCTCCGGTATCGAGCATTTACGTCAGTCGGTTGCCGACATCCTCGGCACACCGCTGCTGAGCCGCCGCGAACGTCCGGAGTACGGCAGCAAGTTGCGGCGCATGGTCGACCTGCCCATCAACGAAGGCTGGAAAAGTGCGGCGCAGGCAGAGGCCGTCCGCGCGCTCAACCAATGGGAACCACGGCTCAAGCTTGAGCGCGTTGTAGTGGTCTCCGTCCTGGGCGGTCAAATCAATTTCAAGATCAGCGGCGAGTACCTCGGTGAACGCGGCACGTTGGAGGTGTGGGTATGAGTACCCTGGTAGATCTATCGGAGCTGCCGGCGCCGGACGTGCTGGAGCCGCTGGACTTTGAGGACACCTACAGCGAAGCGCTGGGCGTGTTCCGTGGGCACATGGGGCAGAACTGGACAGCTTCGCTCGAAAGCGACCCGGTGACCAAGCTGCTGGAGGTCGGCAGCTACATCAAGCTCGGCAACCGAGCGCGGGTCAACGACGCGGCCAAGGCCCAGTTGTTGGCCTATGCCACCGGCGCTGATCTGGATCATCTGGCCGCCAACGTCAACCTCAAGCGCCTGGTGATTCAAGCGGCGGATCCGTTGGCTGTGCCGCCGGCGGAGGCGGTGATGGAGTCCCACGATGCGCTGCGTGAACGGGTGCAGCTGGCTTACGAAGGTCTGACCACAGCCGGCCCGCGCAACAGCTACATCCTGCATGCCCGCAACGCCTCGGCGCTGGTCGCTGACGCCACGGCGGAAAGCCCGGAGCCGGCTTGCGTCGACGTCACGGTGCTGGGACTGGAAGGCGACGGCACGGCTGGGCCGGAGTTGCTGGCCCTTGTCGCTGCGGCTGTGAATGACGATGACGTGCGGCCGGTTGGCGACCGCGTCTCCGTGCGCGGCGCCGAGATCCTGCGGTATCGCGTCGACGCCGTGCTGCACATGAAAGGTGCCGGCCCGGAGAATGACGCGGCGCTTACGGAGGCGACCCGTCGACTGGAAGCCTGGATCAATCCACGGCGCCGGCTGGGCGTCGAGGTGGCCCGGTCGGGTGTCGATGCCCAGTTACATGTCGCCGGTGTCGGCCGGGTCGAGCTCAAGGATTGGCAGGATCTGAAACCCACCAGGGCTCAGGCCGCGTACTGCACGGGTTATACCGTCGTGCTGGGAGGTTGAATGCGCAGTCTCTTACCGCTCAACAGCACGCCCCTGGAACGGAGTATCGAAGCGACCTTCGCCGAGACCACGTTGATTCCGCTGCGCACGCTCTACAACCCCGACACCTGTCCGGTGCATCTGCTGCCACATCTGGCCTGGGCCTGGTCGGTCGACCGCTGGGACCCGGCATGGCCGGAGCCGGTCAAGCGCGCCGCGATCAAGGCCTCGTTCTACATCCACAAGCACAAGGGCACCATCGGCGCGTTGCGCCGGGTGGTCGAGCCGCTGGGTTACCTGATCGAGGTGCTGGAGTGGTGGCACACCGTACCCGAAGGCGTGCCAGGCACCTTCGCCCTGAAGGTCGGCGTTCTCGACACCGGCATCACCGAGGAGATGTACCTCGAGCTCGAACGCCTGATCGATGACGCCAAACCGGTCAGCCGGCAACTCACCGGCTTGGCCATCAGTCTTGAAACGCAAGGCGATCTGAACATTGAAGCGGCTCTCTACGAAGGCGACGAAATCGACGTCTACCCACCCGTGATGCGAGACATCGAAGTCACCGGCAGCTTCGGCGTGATCGGACGCGAACACACCATCGACACCCTGGACATTTATCAATGACTGATGCGAATACTCAGTTTTTCGCCATTCTCACGACTGTAGGAAAGGCCAAACAGGCGAACGCCGATGCGCTCGGCATTCCCTGGAAGATCACCGAAATGGGCGTCGGGGACGCCAACAACATTGACCCGGTCATCCCCGCCGAGGGCCAGACCAAGCTGATTAACGAATGGCGGCGCAAGCCGTTGAACCGGCTGTTCGTCGACCCGGTTAACCCAGCAGTGATGATCGCCGAGCAGATTATTCCGGCCGATGAGGGTGGGCGCTGGATCCGCGAGATCGGCCTGTACGACGCGGATGGCGATCTGGTGGCCGTGGCCAACTGTGCGCCGAGCTTCAAGCCGTTGCTCTCGCAAGGCTCGGGCCGCACCCAGATCGTGCGCATGAACTTCATCGTCACCAGCACCGGCAACATCCAGCTCAAGATCGATCCGGCGGTGGTGCTGGCCACGCGGGCCTTCGTCGAAGCGGCGATTCTGGAGGTGCTGCCGAAGAACAAGACGCCGGGCCAATTCACGCGGGTCAAGGTCAATGATCGTGGCCTGGTGGTGGAGGGTGATAATCCGAACACACTGGCAGGCATGGGCATTACGGACACCTACACCAAGACGCAGATCGAGGCGATGATTGCCGCTGCCTCGGCGTTGCCGGTCGGCGTCATGGCGCCGATTCCCGTAGACAAAATCCCGCCCGGGTTTCTTGAGCTGGACGGCTCGGTCAAGAGCATCGCAGTCTATCCCGATCTGGCGGCGTTCCTCGGCACGCTCTACAACAAGGGTGATGAGGGCGCCGGTAATTTCCGCTTGCCGGAATCGCGTGCCGAGTTCCTTCGCGGTTGGGATCATGGGCGTGGTGTCGATGCTGGCCGGGCGATTGGTAGCAAGCAGCTGGGTTCCAGCCTGCGTGCAGTGGCGAGTAATAGCGGTACCCCAAGTTCGGGCAACCTCTGGAACAACACCGAGTTCGACGAGCTGGGGAGCGGCGTGTTCTACCAAACACAGTCGACAGCGAGTCAGACGGCGGTGCAGACCGGTGTTGTCCGTCCGCGAAACTTGGCAGTGATGTGGTGCATCAAGGCGTGGAACGCGCCGATCAATCAGGGAAACATCGACATTCAGGCGCTGGCAGCGCTGGCGACGCAAGCCACGGAGGTCAAGCTCGGTACGGCCAAGATCGCCACGCAGGCACTGACCGATGCCGGCGCTGATGACGCCACTATCGTCACGCCGAAAAAACTCCGCTGGGGATTCTCGGCGGTCTTTGCGAATAACGGCTACATCGTTTTTCCTTCCTGGCTGGGCGGATTGATCCTTCAGTGGATCGGGACGACCAATCTGGGAACGCAGGGAGCATATTCGACTTGGGTGCTTGGTTTTCCAAATGCCTGTTACGGCGTTTGGGTGACTGGGGCTAACGGGTCTTCGCCCGGCAGCATTTCGTTGGGTGACAAGCAACTGACGAAATTCGCCGCCTTTTCCTCAATCCTGCCATTCAGTTTCGGCGCCATTGGTATCGGGCGTTAAGGGGGATTCATGAAGAGTTTTTACAGTCAGTCAACGGGCTGTACGTATCTGGAGGGCCTGCACGAAAGCATGCCTGCCGATGCAGTGCAGATCGATTTGGATCGGATACTTTCGGTGATGGGGAATCCGGCGCCGGGAAAGGTGCGCGGTCATGATGAATCGGGACTGCCGATTCTGATCGATCCATCCACCGACGAGCTGGCCGAGGCGGAACGCTGTTGGCGTGACGCCGAGATTGAGCGGGTACTGTGGCTGCGTGAACGACACCGTGATGAAGTGGACAGGGTGCGCGAGACGACATTATCGGCTGATCAGTTCGGCGAGCTTCTGGATTACATCCAGCTCTTGCGGGATTGGCCGGCCAGCGCCGAATTCCCTGATAAGGCGCATCGCCCAGTGGTACCTGATTGGGTGGCCGGCCAAGCCCAATAAACGCCCCGCACTGACGGGGCGTTTTCTTTTCTGTCACGCATAACACCAACACCTTCACAGCCTCGCTTATGCGGGGCTTTTTCGTTTCCGGAGATTGACCTCTATGAGTTTCTTTCACGGCGTCACGACCACCTCGGTCGATACCGGCGCGCGCACTATCTCGTTGCCGTCCTCGTCGATCATCGGCCTGTGCGACACCTTCACCCCCGGACTGGTCGGCGGCGGCACCGCCAAGGCCGGTGAGCTCAAACTGATCACCACCGAGCGCGAGGCCATCGCCGCCTTCGGCGCGGGGGCTGCGATCACCAAGGCCTGCCAGGCGATCTACACCAAGGCCAAGGCGGTGATCGTCGCCATCGGTGTGCCGAAGATGGACGACCCGGCGCTGCAAACCTCGGCGATCATCGGTGGCGTTTTGGTGTCAGGTCAGCGTACCGGTCTGCAGGCACTGCTCGATGGCAAGAGCCTGTTCAACGCCCAGCCGCGATTGCTGATCGCACCAGGTCATTCGGCCACCCAGGCGATAGCCACAGCAATGGACGGTCTGGCGCAAAAGCTGCGGGCCATCGCCATCATCGACGGGCCGTGCACCACCGATGAAGCCGCCATGGCCTACGCCGACAACTTCGGCAGTCGCAACCTGTTCATGGTCGACCCTGGCGTGCAGTTCTGGGACACCGATACCAGCAAGACCGTTGATGCGCCGGGATCGGCATGGACCGCCGGCCTGTTCGCCTGGACCGATGCCACCTACGGTTTCTGGGCCTCGCCGTCGAACAAGGAATTCACCGGCATCACCGGCACCACGCGCGCGGTCGAGTACTTGGACGGTGACGAGACGTGTCGAGCCAACCTGCTCAACAACGCCAATATCACCACGATCATTCGCGACGACGGCTACCGCCTGTGGGGCAACCGCACGTTGTCGAGTGATCCGAAATGGGCCTTCGTCACCCGCGTACGCACGCTGTTCATCCTCATGGACGCGGTGCAGGCCGGCCACAAGTGGGCGGTCGACCGCTCGATCACCAAGACCTACGTCAAGGACGTCACCGACGGCCTGGAAGCGTTCATGCGCGACCTGAAGAATCAGGGCGCGGTGATCAACTTCGAAGTGTTCGCCGATGAGGAACTGAACACGGCTACCCAGATCGAGCAGGGCAAGGTGTTCTGGCGGATCCGCTTCACCGACGTGCCGCCGGCCGAAAACCCGAATTTCCTCTTCGAAGTCACCAACCAATGGATGACCGAAGTCCTCGAATCGGCCTAAGGAGGCCTCCTGATGAAACCTGAAGTTTTGTCCAATTGCACAGCGTTTATCGACGGCGTGAGTTTTGCCGGCGAGGTGCCAAGCCTGACCCTGCCCAAGGTCGTGCTGAAAACCGAAACCTACCGGGGCGGCGGGATGGCCGGCGAGATCGAGATCCCGGTCGGTGTCGAAAAGCTCGAATCCGGCTTCACCACCAACGGGGTGCGTCGTGAGGCCTTGAAGTGGTTCGGGTTGTCCGACCGCACCGCCTGCAACGCGGTTTTTCGCGGTTCATTCAAGGGCCTCCAGGGCAAGGTCACCTCGGTGATTGTCACCATGCGTGGTGGCCTGAAGGAGGTCGACATGGGCGACTGGAAGGCCGGCGAAAAAGCCGAGACCAAACACAACATGGCACTGACCTACTACAAGCTCGAAGTCGGCGGCCGGTTGATTTACGAGATCGACATGGTCGGCATGGTGCTGGTGATCGACGGCGTCGACCAGCTCGCAGACGAACGTTCGGCCCTGGGCCTTTAAGGATTACAGACCATGAAGCAAGACATGCAATCGTCCACTGAGTCGCCCCTGCCTAAATGGCTGCAACTGTCCGACGACGGTTTTCGCATCAGCCTCAAATACCCGACCGAGTTGTGCGGTGTGACGGTCGACACCCTGATGATGCGCGCGCCGTGCGTGCGGGATGTGCGGGCGGCACAAGCGTCCTCCAACGGTGACGCCGAGCAACGTGAAATGTCACTGTTCGCTTCGCTGACCCAGACCCCCGAGGCGGATCTGATGGGCCTGAAGATGGTCGACTACCTGCGCCTGCAGGCGGGTTATTTTCGCCTGGTCTCGGACGAGTAAATGCGACGGTTCCACGTTGAAGATGCTGGCCAAACGCATGGCCAGGGAGACCGGGTTCTCAGCGGCTGAGATCACGACCATGCCCTTCAATGAACTGGTGTGGTGGCTCTCTGACTGAGCCACCGCTCAACACTTTCCGACGCATAAGGCACGCTCATGGCGAAGAACCTCGCGCTTGGCTTTGTCATTGGCGGCGCCGTCGATCCGACGGTAGGCAAAGCGTTCAAGGACGTCGAAAGCAAGATCAAACATCTGGATTCGGTGGGCAGCAAAGCCCGAGTCCTGCAGAACACCATCGGCGACACCATGCGTCTGCGCGATGAATGGCGCAAGGCGCACACGACCGGCGCCGAAGGCGCGGACAAGCTGCTGGCCAAATATGAAAAGAACCTCGCGCTGCTGAAAAAGCAGGGCGTCGAGGTGGGGCGGTTGAGCAAGGCTTACGCGACCATGGGCCGCGTGGCCGCCGGCGCCGAACTCAAAGCACTCGGGCATCGACAGATCGAGGAAGGCCGGTCCGGTCTGAAAAGTACCCTCGGTCAGGCCGGCGCGCTGACCGCCGCCGCAGCCATCCCGACCAAGGTGAGTGCCGACTACGGCGCGATCATCCGCGACATCGCGATCAAGGCCAACATTGCCAATTCCCCGGAAGAGGCGCAGTTGTCCAAGACCGTGATCGACACGTCGCGCGATACCGGCATGGCACGCAATCAGGTGGCCGAGGTGGTCAACGCCCTGGTCGGCGCCGGCATGGAGCTGGACAAAGCGTTGGCGTACGCCCCGACGGCGGCGAAGTTCGCCGTGGGCCAGGGATCGGAAGGCACCGAAACGGCGAAGATGATCAACGCCCTGGGGCAGAACGCCAAGATCACTGACCCCAAGGTGATGCAACAAGCGCTGGAAGCCATCGCCTACCAAGGTCAGGCGGGCAGTTTCGAAGCGGTCGACATGGCCAAGTGGTTTCCCGAGCTGCTGGCCGGCATGGGCAAACTGGGCATCACCGGCATGGACTCGGTGACGCAGCTGGGTGCGATGCTTCAGGTACAGATGAAGACGGCCGGCGGTTCGGACGAGGCCGCGAACAACCTGAAAAACTGGATGGAAAAAATCGGTTCCGGCGAAACGGTCGACGCGTACAAAAAGGTCGGTATCGACTACAAGGGTTCGATGCAGACCGGTCTGCAAAACGGCATGTCCACCCTGGAGTCCAGCTTTGCCCTGGCCCAGAAATACATTCAGGCGACCGATCCGAAGCGTGCCGCCGAGATGGCCAAGGCCACGGCGGCGATCAGCAAGGAGGCCGATCCCGAGAAGGCCAAGGCCATGATGAAGTCGCTGGAGGAGGCGTTGCGTACCGGTGACCTGTTCGCTGACATGCAGGTGAAAGCAGCCCTGACGGCGTATATGCAGAACAAGGATCTGTACAACCAGCTGAAAAAGGACTCGGCCGGTGCCACCGGGATCCTCGACAAGAACCTCGCTGAACGCCGGCAGACGTCTGCGCAAAAGTGGTCCGAGATGGCCCAGTCCATGGACGATGCCATGCGCAGCATCGGCGATGCGATTCGGCCGGTCACCGATGCCGTGGCTGATGGCATCAACAATGTCAGCCGCAAGCTGTCGGTTTTTGCCGACGAGTTTCCACGAGTCACGCTCGGCATCGGTACGGCCGTGGCTGGACTGGTCGCGCTGAAGGGCGCGGTCAGTGCATTCAAGGTCGGCAAGGGCCTGATGAACCTCGGGCGTGGCACCTTGATGGGCAACCCGAACATCCCGCAAAAGGTGATCGTTACCAATATGCCAGGTGCAGGGGGCGGACTGGATGCCGGCGACCTGGATGGCGGCGATGGCAAGAAGAGCAAGGGCGATAAGAGACGTGGCCGGGAAGGTAGAGGTCGTGGTGGCCAAATCACCGAGGGCATGAAAGGTCCGGTGATCTTCGCGGCCGTCGACGCCGGCTTCAAAGCCTACGACACCTACCAGAATGCCGAGACTCAGGACGAAAAGGCCGAAGGCTACGGACGAGCCGCCGGCAGCCTGGCCGGCACCTTGGCCGGTGCGGCCGCCGGTGCCGCCATCGGCACGGCGGTGCCGATCATTGGCAACATCGTCGGCGGCGCGATTGGCGGTTATATCGGTTATATGGGGGGAGATCTGGCCGGCGGAATTCTGGGTAAAAAACTGTTTGGCACCGACGAATCGCTGAAGCGCGTGCCGGATGCCGGGCCATTGATGATGGCCAGCGCCGGAAAAAACCTGCCACCGGTGATGGGCGACATTGCCAAGTCATTCGAACCCAAACCGGCTTCTGGTCCGTTGGCACCTGCTGCAATGGGCGATGTGGCCCGGTCGTTGGCCGCGCCCGCCACAACGCCGGTGCCTCCGGCACTGCTGGCCGCACCGGTTCCGGCCACCAAGTCTGAAGCGCCTAAGGTCGAGCAGCGGGTCGAGATCTCGGCGCCGCTGCACATCACCGTGCAGGGCGATGCCAAGGATCCGGCGCAGATGGCGCGGGAGCTGCAACCCTTCATCGCGCAGCAAATGCAGCAGGCCACGCAGCAGCTGCAGAACCGCCAACTGTACGACCAACCGGATGTGTAAGGAGGACTGATGGCCTACATGGAACAACTGCAGTCAGGGCTCAAGCAACTGGCAGCGGCAGGGGAGACCGGCCGGCGCAGCCTTGACGGCATGATGGGACCGGTCAACGGCGCCATCAGCGAGATCAGTGGTGCGGCCTCGGAGCTGGAGGGCATTCCATTTGTCGGTCCGGCAATCGGGGAAAAGCTGCAGCGCGTGATGCGCGGGGTGAATGCCGCCCAGGCCAAGGTCGGCCAGGTGGTAGCCACTTACAACAAAGCTACGCGAGCCGTGTCGCAGATCGATGAGCGCATGGGACAACTGAAGGAACAGGCCGCCCGGGCGTCGACCGCGATCAACAAGATCGCCGGCAAGGTCAGTCCGTCGCTGGGCAACATCCTGCCGACCGAGTCACTGGCCGGTGATGCGACGCCCGTGCCGGAAGCGGTGAAGCCGTTTCCGCACCTGCTGATCGTGCAGCCGCTGGATCCCAAAGCGGTCCCGTATTACTTCAACCTGGACACTGCCGCGTTCGACGAACTGCGACGCTCCACGGAATACCGCTGGGCCTCGCAGGAACGCCTGACCCGGCGGCCGGCGCAGCAGGCCGTGGGCATCGGTGAGGACAAGATCACCCTCAAGGGCGCGATCTTTCCGGGCTTCAAGGGTGGCATCAAGCAACTGGATACGCTGCGCAGCCTCGGCGCTCAGCAGCTGCCGCTGACGCTGACCACCGGCTATGGCGACGTGCTTGGCACCTGGTGCTTGAAGAATGTCGACGAAGAACAAAGCGCGCTGCTGCAGGGCGGGATCCCGCGCAAACAGGCGTTCACTTTGGAGTTTGTGCGTTATGGCGATGACCTGCAGAACGTCTGACGGAGATCTGCTCGATACCCTGTGTTACCACGCTTATGGGCATCTAAACGGGACGGTCGAGGCGGTGCTGGATGCCAATCAGGGCCTGGCCGATGAGCCGCAACCTTATCGTGCCGGTATTGTGATCGAGTTACCAGATCTGCCTCAGCCGACGGAGGAGGGTATAGCGCTGTGGAATTGATGAACTACAGTTCCTAGCGTGACATCCATCGCTCCTTTAGTTTCATCCCCTTCAAAGCCCGCCCTGTGCGGGCTTTTTTTTGGAACAAATAATGACCCCGACCTTTCGCATCGTCGCCGACGGTGCCGATATCACCCAGCGGATCAATGACCGTCTGTTGCAGTTGAAGACCACCGACAAGCCCGGCATGGAGTCTGACGAGTTCGAGTTGCGCATTGACGACCGCGACGGTGCAGTGGTGCTGCCTCCACGCGGGGCCAGCATCGAGATTTTCCTCGGCTATGCAGAAACCAAACTGACCCGCATCGGCCGTTACGTCGTCGATGAGATCGAGCTGTCCGGCCCACCGGACACGTTGGTGATCACCGGCAAGGCCAGCGACATGCGCGGCAGCGGCAAGACCACTCGCAGCGGCAGTTGGGAAAACGTGCCGCTGTCACGGATCGTCGCCGACGTCGCCGCTCGCAACGGCTGGCAGGCGGTCTGCCCGGTGCAGACCAAGGTGCCGCGCGCCGATCAGCTCAACGAGTCGGACTTCAACTTCATTACCCGTCTGGCCAAGCAGTACGACTGCACGGCCAAGGTCGCTGACGGCAAGCTGCTGGTGATGCCACGGCAAGCCGGGCAGAGCGCGTCGGGTAAGGCATTTGGCGTGGTGACGATTCAGCGGCGGGACGTCAGCCGCTTCCAGTTCCGGCTCGGTGACCGCAACACCCACAAGGCGGTGTCGGCCAAACACCAGGACAAGAAGACCGGCAAGCTCGCCGTGGTCACCTTGGACAACGACGAATCGCCGGACGGTTTACCGCCGGTGCATACCGACCGCCACATCTACCCGAACAAATCCGCCGCCGAAGCGGCAGCACAGGCGCGTCTCACCGCGTTCAACCGCTCCACGGCCGGCGTCCGGCTGGAGATGGCAGGGCGCACTGATTTGTTTGCCGAACGATCGATCAACGCCCAGGGCTTCAAGATCGGGCTCGATGGCGAGTACCTGGTCGACTCGGTGGAGCAGGTGTTCACCCAGGCCGGTTGGAGCACTACGGTCGAGTGCAACGGCGGCAAGAAAGGCAAGGCTAAAGCCAAAGGCAAGAAGAAAAAGCCGGCGAAGGATCTGAAGGTTGTTCAGATCAAGCAGTAATGCTGCATTCCCGTAACCCAGGAGAACCCCATGTCACTGACGGAACAACAGCTGCAACGCATCATGCCCAACGCCCGCCGCCAAGCGGGCGTTTTTGTTTCTGCGCTCAATGCCGCCATGGCCCACCGGCAGATCAACACGCCGCAACGCCAAGCCGCGTTTCTCGCCCAGGTCGGGCACGAGTCCGGCGAGCTGAATTACGTGCGCGAGCTGGGCGGCGACCAGTACCTGAGCAAGTATGACACCGGCACTCTGGCCGCACGGCTGGGCAACACGCCCGAGGCCGACGGCGATGGCCAGCGCTACCGTGGCCGGGGACTGATTCAGATCACCGGCCACAACAACTACCTGCGCTGCAGCTTGGCGCTGTTCGGCGATGAGCGCTTGCTACGCACCCCAGAACTGCTGGAGTTACCGCAGTGGGCCGCTGAGTCGGCCGCGTGGTTCTGGTGGGTTCGCGGGCTGAATGCCCTGTCGGATCAGGGCGAGTTCGAGGCAATCACCCGCAAGATCAACGGCGGTCTGAACGGCCTACAGGAGCGCCTGCAGTTGTGGGGGCGGGCGAGGGCGGTGTTATGCGTCTCGGCGAACTGATCCCGGTACCGTATCGGCTGCTGGTCAGCACGGTGCTGCTGGCCACGCTGGCCGGTGGATCCGCGGCCATCGCCTGGCAATTGCAGGATTGGCGCTACGGCAAACAGCTCGCCGAGCAGGCTCGCCTCCACACCGAAACCCTTAATCAACTGGCCCTGGTCTCAGCCGCGCAGCAGCGCGCCGAACAAGACAAACGCCTCGCGCTCGAGCAGCGCCTGGCAGCCAGTGAACAGACCCATTACCGAGCCTTGAGCGATGTCCAACGTGATCAAGGTCGCCTGCGCGACCGCCTTGCCACTGCTGATCTGCGCCTGTCAGTCCTCCTTGATGCCACCACCGGTGCCGGCAGCGGATCGCTGCCAACCTCCGCCACCACCGGCGGCGTGGTTCATGGCCCCACAAGAGCCGAACTTGACCCAGCGCATGCTCAACGAATTATCGGCGTCACCGACGACGGCGACCGGGGGCTGATTGCCCTCGCGGCCTGTCAGGCGTACGCCCAAGAAGTCTCAACACCGAAGTGAAAAAGAGCGGCCGGTCCGGATGCGTCAACATCCGGATCGACCGCCGTCCCTGCAGATTGTCCCTGCAAGTCCAGCCAAGGCTCTTGCTCCGTGCACAAAGCGCGGCGAGCCTAGCACCTGTTTATTCATACAGTAAAGGTCTTGCTTTTTATGTCTACACCCATCATTCCTTGGATGGGCGGCAAACGCCGCCTGGCCGACCGCCTCCTTCCGCTTTTTCCGCCGCACGAATGCTACGTCGAAGTCTTTGCCGGCGGTGCCGCGCTGTACTTCATGAAGTCCCAGCCGTCGCCCGTGGAGGTCCTCAACGACATCAACGGCGACCTGGTCACGCTTTATCGCGTCGTGCAGAACCACCTCGAAGAATTCGTGCGCCAGTTCAAATGGGCGCTCAGTTCGCGGCAGGTGTTCGAATGGCAGAAAATGACCCGCCCTGAAACCCTCACCGACATCCAGCGTGCCGCCCGATTCTTTTACCTGCAGCACCATGCCTTCGCCGGCAAGGTCTCGGGTCAGACATTCGGCACGGCGACCACCGCACCAGCCATCAACCTGCTGCGCATCGAGGAAAACCTCTCGGCCGCTTGGCAGCGTCTGTCTGGCACCTACGTCGAAAACCTTCCCTGGCTTGAATGCGCTGAACGCTACGACCGTGCCCACACCTTCCACTACATGGATCCGCCTTACTGGCAGACTGCCGGCTATGGCGTGGACTTTCCGTTCGAGAACTACGAGCGGATGGCCGACTTCATGCGCCGCTGCAAAGGCAAGGTGATGGTCAGCATCAACGACCATCCAGACATCCGCCGCATATTCGAAGGCTTCCACTTCGAAACCTTGGACATTCGCTACACCACGACCAACCAGCGGCAGGGGAAGGCCGAAGTCAGTGGCGAGCTGGTGATCATGAACTGGGAGCCCGCAGCGTTGGGCGGATTGTTCTGAACGCCAAAGTGTGAAGCGGATTAGCAGAATGGATGTAGCCAGCCGTATCGAAATTATATCGAAAGCAGTACATATGTTTGTACAATGTGCCCCAAAATTTTATCCCCGGCAGGGAAGAAGAGGGTGCATGCATAACAAAGATTTGAGCTATCGCGCAGATATCGATGGCCTAAGAGCGATTGCTGTACTGCTTGTGGTTCTTAACCATGTTGGCTTCAGTGCCTTCTCGGGCGGCTTTATTGGTGTTGATGTTTTCTTTGTGATTTCAGGCTATTTGATCACTGGAATCATACTTGGACAGATGTCAAAAGGCACATTCTCGTTCACCCAGTTTTACCTTCGTCGTGCTCGACGAATTCTTCCGGCACTCTATGTTGTACTCTTGGTTGTGATGATTGCGGGGTATCATTTATTTCTTCCTAGTGATTACAGTGCCCTGTCGCAAAGTACATTGAGCGCGATAGCTTTTGTATCAAACATTTTTTTCTGGAAAACGTCTGGCGGCTATTTTTCTTCGAGTTCGGAAGAAATGCCCCTGTTGCACATTTGGTCGCTTTCAGTAGAGGAGCAGTTTTACTTTGTTTGGCCTCTCGCGCTTTTGTTGATGTTCAAGTTGAAGTCGACTAGTGCTCGTATTGCGGTGGCAACAGTTCTTCTTGTTGCTTCTTTTATACTGGCAGAAATTGGTGTAAAGAATGAATGGTCGAGCGCTTACTTTCTGTTGCCGTCGCGTGCAGGCGAGCTGATTATTGGTGCTTTGTTAGCCTTTTGGCTCGCTAAGCGTAAGCCAGTTGATCATGCAAGTGTTTTCGCTAATCTACTTTCGATTGCGGGAATTTTGATGGTGCTGGTTCCGGCATTTGTACTGGATAAGGTATCTGATTTTCCTGGTGTCAACGCATTGATTCCATGTATTGGTGCAGGGCTGATAATCACATCTAGGGTAATGGGAAAGAGCGTAGTTTCCTTTATTTTGGAAAGTCGACCATTTGTTTTCGTCGGACTCATCTCGTATTCCCTTTATCTTTGGCACTGGCCGCTGATCAGTTTTCTTCACTATTCGAGAGTCGAAATAACATTGGAGCTTGCTGCAGGTTTGGTGATTGCCTCTGTTTTTTTAGGCTATTTGAGTTGGCGATTTGTGGAACAGAAATTTCGACATAATAATAAGCCGATGGGGAAAAATATTGCGACCATCACTGTTTTTGCGGGTTTGTTTGTTGTCTCGTTGCCAATGGTGGTGTACCTGAAAGATGGAATGCCTACGAGATTTCCGTTTGCAATGTTGACTCAAGATCAACTGGCTGCCGAGCTGGGAAGATATTGGAGCGGTATTGAAAATACATCCATGGTTGCAAAGTTTGATGATTCAAAAAATAAAAGGAAAGTATTAATTGTCGGGAATTCGCATGCCTATGATTTTTCGTACGCCCTTACTGAGAATCAGTTTGATGGGCAAGTAAAGCTTATCGCTACGCCGCATTTTTGTTTTAACTTTTCACATGATTTCGGTTTGCCGGATAAGGTGGAAGAGTGTAAAGCTTCGCTGAAGAAAGTTCTTGAGAGTCCAGAGTTAAAAAAAGCGGATGTAATCTATTTGCATGATAACTGGGAAGGTAAGAATTTTAGTGGTCTCTCGGATATGATCGGTAAAGTGAGGGCTATCAATTCTGCCCCTATTTATGTGGTTGGGCCAAAGATGGTTTTTTTGGAGGCCGTTCCAAAAATTTCACAAAGGGCGCAGCATGAACGATATGTAACTGCGGCGAGTATTAATGAGTACTCAAGGCAGTTTATGGAGCCCAAGAAGTTTAAGTATGATGAGGAGCTTAAAGCTTATTTTGAGAAGGGGAAATTTGAAGGTGTTAAGTATATAAGCGCGCTTGATGTGCAGTGTGGATCTAATCATAAGTGTGACGTGCTTACTGAAGGTGGTGAATACCTTTATTTTGATTATGGTCATTTCACATTGATTGGCTCTCGGGTTTTTGGGAAACACCTAAAAGATAAATATGGTGATCTGTTTTAACTTATTGGAGCGGAGTGGTCTATCAGGGGTGAATGGTAAATGTTGTTAAATGGCCAGTCGGTAGAAGCGACCTGTTATTTTGATTGTGATATTTTATCAATAAGTTCAGGTCCTTGGTTGCGAACATTGCCTATAGCTTGGTCAACTTTGAACCACTCAAACACCTCGGCCTTTTCACCCTGGTGCAGCACCACTTGTTCGGCGCGCTCCTTCGACGTAATTGGGTCCAGCCATTCACGTGCTAGCTCAGATGGGAGCACTACCGGACGCCGGTCATGGATACCACCATCCCGCTGGCACTGTCAGCGGTGATGATCACGAAACCGTCATTCTCGCTGTGTTCTTGCCCGGCGGTTGGGTATTGACCAATCGCGGCACACAGGATTGGTGCATGGTCCTGACGGCGAATCAAATAGGGCTGTTTTTTAGGTCCGCCCTCATCCACCCATTCGAACCAGTTGTTGATCGCGACAATAGCTCGATATGGCCATATGGCACGAAAGAACGGCCCGTGCGCGACCTTCTCTACTCGAGCATTGATGGGAGCCGCACGATCTTTTGCCCAATGCGGCCGCCATCCCCAGCACACTAGGTCGGCGTGCAGAATGTCACCTTCTAAGTGGGGTAAGGCAACCTGCGTTGAAGGCGCGACGTTGTACTGCTGGAGCGGCTGATCTCCAACGGTACTGACCAGAGCATTGGGCATGCTCAAGGCGGCAACGAAGTCGTGAATGCCGCTGTACTGCGAGAGTCGTCCGCACATTGCCTGCCCGCCTATCTGATATTTCCTACGAAAAATTGACCGCAAGGCTTTCAGAAAGTTAACTGTATATTCGTACAGTATTGGAAGTCGTGCGTCATGAGTTATTCAATTCTAGGTCCCATCAGTGAGGGCGGCTTGACGGTGCCGCTGTGTCTCTTCCGCGTCCCGGCCGGGTTTCCGTCGCCGGCAGCGGATCACATTGAAGCGCAGATCTCGTTGGATGAAGTGCTGAACATTCGTGCCCCACATGTCTATCTGGTGTCGCTCACCGGTGAAAGCATGCAGGGCGCGGGAATATATGAGGGAGACCTGGCCATTGTCGATCGATCAATCGAGCCTGCCCACGGCCACATCGTCATTGCGCTCTTGAACAATGAACCCGTCTGCAAGCGCCTGTGCCTTCGCGGCAGGGAAGTTATCCTGATGTCGGAAAACCCCAAGTATCCGCCACGGTACGTCCTTGAAGGTGACGAGCTGGCGATCGGGGTGTGATCACCAACAGCGTGCGCAGCCATGTCTAAGCCGCTGCCGGTATTCGGCTTGATCGATTGCAACAGCTTCTACGCCAGCTGCGAACGCGTGTTCCGACCAGACCTCGCCAAAGTGCCCATCGTGGTGCTGTCGAACAACGACGGCTGCGTCATCGCCCGCAGCTACGACGCCAAGCCCTACGTAAAAATGGGCGAGCCGTACTTCCAGATCAAACACAAACTCAAGCAGCACCGCATCGTGCCGTTCTCCTCGAACTATGCGCTGTACGGCGACATGAGCGAACGTGTCATGACCCTGATTGAATCGATGGTGCCGGCCGTCGAGGTCTATAGCATCGACGAAGCCTTCGTCGACCTCACCGGTATCCACGACTTGGACGGCCTCGGCCGTAGGATCCGCAGCCAGGTGCTGCGATGCACGGGCATCCCAGTCGGAGTCGGCATCGCGCACACCAAGACCCTGGCCAAGTTGGCCAACCACACCGCCAAACGCCTGCAGGCGCAAACCGGTGGCGTCGTGAACATCTGCGACCCGATCAAGCGCGACTGGGTGTTACGCAACACGGACGTGGCCGAGGTCTGGGGAGTAGGGCGGCGCATGAAGTTGCACCTGGATGGCATGGGCATCAAGACTGCGATGGATCTGGCCAAGGCAGATGCCTGGACGCTACGGAAAAACTTCAGCGTGGTGATCGAGAAGACGGCCAGGGAGCTGGCTGGCACTGCATGTCTTGAGTTGGATGAACCGGATCCGCCCAAACAGGAGATCTGCTGCAGCCGGATGTTCGGCAGGCGCCTCACGGAGCTGGCACCGATCAAGGAGGCCGTTGCTACTTACGTGATGCGCGCCTCGGAAAAACTGCGGGCCCAGAACTCACTGTGTAAGAAGATCCGTGTCAGCATTCGCACTGGCATGTTCAATCCGGATGAAGCCAAGTACGCAAACGGCGTTCTGATTGAGCTGCCGTATCCCAGCGATGATGTGCGCCTGCTCACCAAGGCAGCCGTCGACGCTGTGGAGCGCGTGTTCCGGCCAGGATTCAAATACAGCAAGGCAGAAGTGATGCTCGTCAATCTTTGCCAACCTGGTGAATTCACCGAGGATCTATTTGCCACCACGCAAGCGGCCGAGGCGACGAACCTGATGACGGTGTTGGATAAGATCAACGAGAGGTGGGGTAGGGGAACACTGCGGTCTGCGGGTGTGCCGATCAATCCCGATTGGGCAATGCGGCGCGAGATGATGAGTCAGAGCTACACGACAAAGCTTGATCAGTTGTGGAGGGTAGCTTGCAGGTAGCAGAGGTGTCAGGTTCTGTTCGTTATCGGACACTAAAAACCGGAAACAGACACCTTAACAGACACCTTGTTGACGCGGGGTAGGCTGGAGGCCTTGAAAATAGTGGAGCGGGTGAAGGGAATCGAACCCTCGTTATCAGCTTGGGAAGCTGAGGTCGATGGCCCAGTGACACCTGCAGCTACAAACAACTCACTCAGATGATTCCAAAGTGCTATCTTTGGAGCTTGCAGTTGGAGAGCCTTAACGACAAGTAACAGGAGTGAGAAATGGATATCGCAGTTCTAAGCGTTCATGGCCACGGTAAGGCCGATGAGGAATACGTGCTACTGAAGGTAAGTGTTGATTGCGAGTTGTCCTACTACGCGCTCATCGACACTACATACGACGGTGAGAAAATCACAGATAAAAATAGACACGTTTTTTGGTTTCCAAAAAAAGAAGTAAAAGCCGGGGATGAGATTGTTCTGCGGACCAAGGTAGGGAAAAATTCTTGGTCCACCGCAACTTCAGGTCGTAGGCATACTCTTTATTGGAACCTCAAATCAGCCGTGTGGAACGACACGGGGGACGCGGCGACGTTGCTAAGGCTCCAGACTTGGAAAACCCTGAAAGTTAGGTGATGCCTCTGCTTAGTTCCCCTTCGGGGATCATTGACGTACAGAAGCTCCGCTACCCTAGCCAAGTGGCGGACTTTTACGTGTTTGAGCCTGCGAGCTAGCGTCGTCGGTTGCTATCTGGTCTGGAGAGAGCGGCACCGGCGAGATTCAGAGGGCAAGCCTAGCAGCGGAAGTGCTGAAGAGGTTTAGGGCAAAATTAGGGCAAACTCAGGGCCGCTATGCGCCGCCAGACGCCATGAGCAACAGACGAAATTGCTGAAATTGCTGGTCTTTAGCGGTCTACAAGGATGCATGAAGGGGTTCGAATCCCTATCCCTGCTTCACGGATGCCCCATCAGTTCGCGCTTGATTTTTTCACGCGCTTCTTTCCTCAACTCTCGCAGCGCCTTCTGGGATGTCGTGAGTTCACTGGAATTCAGTCGTAAGAAGTAGTCGGATGCTCCGATAGAAAAACATTGGACCTGCCCTGCCAAGTGTTTAAACCTGTCGGGGACACACTTGATGCCTGGATTAATAATCGAAAGTTTGCGAGACTTTAAGAACGACATCCATTCAGCGATTTGTTCGTCAATGTGGTTGTCCCCGAAACTGTATCCTATGCAAATAAGCTCGTCGGCGTAGTTGAGGCTTCCTTTAAAAAGGGATAGAAACTCAGAGGGGGCTATCTGAGTTAGCTTTTTTGAGAATTTGTGCGCGCCAGATAGTAAGCTTTTACGTAGAAAATTAATTTTGCCTTCGTTGTCTTCGTATACGATTTCATTTGTACATATAACGCCGTCTCGCACGGCGATGTCTTGGTTTATTTGGGTTATTAGTCTGAGTTGATTTGCGTAAGATGCTGGGTTGTTGCTCGTGGGTTTTACTTTTAAATAGTCGAGGGCGTCATTTTGTCCGAATATATCAAGTGCTCCATGCAATTTTATAAGGTTGATGCCGTATTCGCCAGGCTTAAAGAAATCATACTCGTTTTTAGTGATGGATTCGCGGCTCAACTTTTCGAATTCAATTTCATATGTTGACTCGCTGCCTACGCTCATTTGCAAACTAATGCTTTCATTGAAGCCCGATTTCAAAGGTATGCTGGTTTTTGAAGCCAGCATCTCAACTATGCAGTCATGGTTCAATGAGAAAATCCATAAGGGCTTGTTCTTTATTGCTAGCTCATTTATGCCGTTGAAATCATCTAGCGCGCTCAAAGCGTAATTGTTATTTATGACTTGTCTCTCAAGCAGTAGGCCGTATACCAACTGAAGGAGAAAGCTGAGAGCTGAGTGGTAGTCTTGCCTGATTTTTTCATTTCGCTCTCTAGAACACTCTACTTCTATAGCGCCAATGATGTTTTCGTAATGAAGGTGTTCATTCTTTAGAAGGCCAATCAGGCTGCATATCACCTCATCATTCCATCCGCAGCCTCGAGATTTCCAAGTTTCATTTAGCGTAGTCAGCTTCTCAGGAGACATCCAACGCCTTATCTCGGTCGTTAGTTCCCAAACTAGCGGCATGCCACAATCATAGGAGGCTCCAGCACCAATAAATAAGGCTTTCATAACTTTAGTATCACTCCTTCAGAAGACGCTAAAGCATAGCAGCGGCAGCGCTAACTATTACGGCTGTCGGCAAAGCAAGGAGTGCTAGGAGGACGCGTTGCGCTGCTGGGATGAGTTGGTACGCTGGCTGATGCGATAGCAAGTCCAATCCGTCATTCGGGCAGTTTGAGCGTCGAAGGGTATGGGGCAAAAATGGGGCAAACCGTACGCCAATCTATGCCATTTAATGCCCGCTATGCGTTTATGCGAGCAGGCAAGAATGCTCGGTTAAGCCTGCAAACTCGGGCCTATTCAACCAAAGCTGTCAGGTACTCCAGCACAATCGGAGTGTGGGAGGACAGGTCGGAGACGGCTTTATTCATCGGATTGTCAGGTAACTCGTTGGAAGGTGTGGGGCAAAAGCGCGGCAGTGGCCGGGCTTTTCCGCGATGGGCGCAAGGTTACCATGGGCGGTCTGTCGGACGCAGGCATCGCGGCCGGGTGACAGCTATATGGCGCAAAAAGCTCGACTATGCACGATTTATGCAAATCAGCATTTGTCTTCGCGAAAAACTTCAAGCACTATGCGCGTTATGCAA
>Ga0182005_1000303_pt1 | contig 29970 bp, 28 predicted proteins | sample Sormic07211103_1_FD_123021 | JGI IMG/M metagenome (GOLD analysis project Ga0182005, IMG submission 123021) | Rhizosphere microbial communities from Sorghum bicolor, Mead, Nebraska, USA - 072115-103_1 MetaG | ecosystem: Host-associated > Plants > Roots > Rhizosphere | place: USA: Nebraska...
ATTCAGCAAAGCAACCAGTGCAGCCTTGAAGAAGCCCTGCGTATCGCCCTGAAAAGAGTGGTAGGGGCCTATGTGATCGTGATCCTGGATCAGGACAATCCCGATACCCTGATTGCTGCACGAAAAGGTAGCCCGCTCGTGATTGGCGTAGGTAAAGGGGAACATTTCCTCGCTTCTGATGCCTCCCCTATCGTAGAGTATACAAAAGAAGTAGTATATGTAAACGATTACGAAATCGCTATTATAAAGGCCGATGAACTGATCCTGAAGAATATCTCCAACGAAAGGCAAACGCCTTATATCCAGAAACTGGATATCGAGCTGGCGGCTATTGAAAAAGGCGGCTTTGACCACTTCATGCTCAAAGAGGTATTTGAACAACCACAAACAATTCTCGATAGCTTACGTGGACGTCTGGATGCTAAAAAAGGAACGCTTACCATCGGTGGGATCCGTGATCACCTGGCACAACTGGCAGGCGCAAAACGTATCATTATCGTTGCCTGTGGTACCTCCTGGCATGCAGGTCTGGTAGCAGAATATATGATCGAAGAGCTGTGCCGCATTCCTGTAGAAGTAGAATATGCTTCTGAATTCCGCTACCGTAACCCGGTAGTGGGAGAAGGCGATGTGATCATAGCCGTATCACAATCCGGCGAAACAGCCGATACCCTGGTAGCAATTGAAGCTGCTAAGAAGAAAGGCGCTACCATCTTAGGTGTGTGTAACGTAGTGGGTTCTTCTATTGCCCGTATTTCTGATGCAGGGGCTTATACACATGCTGGCCCTGAAATCGGCGTGGCAAGTACCAAAGCCTTTACTGCTCAGCTGGCGGTACTGTGCCTGATAGGTCTGAAAGTAGCACAGGAGAAAGGGACGATTACCGAACAGCGCTTCCAGCACCTGCTCGATGAACTGGACCACATTCCTGAGAAAGTAGCTGCTGCCCTGCAACTGAATGAGCAGATCAAAGCAATCGCTGATAAGTATAAAGATGCCCGCGACTTCCTGTACCTGGGCCGTGGTTATAACTTCCCGGTAGCACTGGAAGGTGCGCTTAAACTGAAAGAAATCTCTTATATACACGCAGAAGGATACCCTGCTGCCGAAATGAAACATGGCCCTATTGCCCTGGTAGATGAAAACCTGCCAGTGGTCTTTGTGGCTACCCGCGACAGCTATTATGAGAAAGTAGTATCCAACATCCAGGAGATCAAAGCCCGCAAAGGCAAGGTAATTGCTGTAGTGACAGAAGGTGACCTCACCATTCCGGCTATGGCAGACGATGTGATTATAATACCGGAAGCAGACGAGCTGGTAGCTCCTATCGTTTCCGTAATTCCTTTACAGCTGCTTGCCTACCACGTTGGCGTACTGAAAGGATATGATGTGGATAAGCCAAGAAACCTGGCAAAGTCTGTGACTGTTGAATAATCTCAAAACGCTTACATGAACCTGATACAGAAAAAACCGCTCACTGAGCTGGGGTACAATTTTGTAGCAGCGCCATATCTGCCGGAAGGAAAAGATGAATACTATCTCCGCAATCAGCAATGGGGAAAGTCCAGCATCTACCGGCACCTATCCGCATTGGAGATAGAAACGCTTGTTAGAAATGACAACACCTCTGACAACTGGAACAATATCTCTGTCACGAATGAGTTCAATCCCCAACTGGTAAAACATTGCCATTTCTTTGGTCTTGTACGTATTGGTAAACTGGAACCCTTTTACCTGGAGTTCCATAACCTGCGCCTGCCAGTAGGATTATACAATAGTACTATCTCTTCCTGCGACTTTGGCGACAATGTAGTAGTGCATAATGTGAATTTCCTTTCCCATTACCTGATCGGCAACGAAGTAATGATCTGTAATGTGAATGAAATGGCCACTACCGGTCATGCTAAATTCGGGAACGGAATTGTCAAAGAGGGGGAACCCGAAAATGTACGCATCTGGCTGGAGCTGTGCAACGAAAACGGTGGCAGATCTATCATGCCTTTTGATGGGATGCTGCCCGGTGATGCATGGCTGTGGACACGTAACCGGGACGACAAGGCACTGCAGGATCAATTCAAAGCCTTTACCGAACAACAGTTTGATAAAAACCGTGGTTATTATGGAATGGTGGGCGATCGCTGTGTGATCAAGAATGTAAGCATCATTAAAGATGTGATCATCGGCACAGACGCCTACCTGAAAGGCGCTAATAAAATTAAGAATGTTACCATCAATAGTAGTGCAGAAGCTACTACACAAATCGGAGAAGGATGTGAACTGGTGAATGGTATCGTTGGCTATGGATGTCGTGTGTTCTATGGTGTAAAAGCTGTACGCTTCATCATGGCATCTCATTCACAGCTGAAGTATGGTGCACGGCTGATCAACTCCTATTTAGGAAATAACGCCACTATCTCCTGCTGTGAAGTATTGAATTCACTGATCTTCCCGGCTCATGAACAGCACCATAACAATTCGTTTTTATGTGCTGCCCTCATTATGGGCCAGAGTAATATGGCTGCTGGTGCCACCATCGGATCTAATCATAACTCAAGGGGGCCGGATGGTGAAATCATTGCAGGACGGGGATTCTGGCCGGGGCTCTGTGTGAGCTTAAAGCATAACTCCCGCTTTGCCACCTTCACACTGATTGCTAAAGGAAACTATATGCAGGAAATGGATATTCCATTTCCATTCAGTCTCGTATTGAATGACGAGCAGCACAATTGTCTGAAGATAATGACAGGCTATTGGTTCCTGCATAACATGTATGCGCTGGCACGTAACTCCTGGAAATACCTGGATCGTGACAAGCGTACCGACAAGACCCAGCTGATCGAATATGATTACCTGGCACCGGATAGTGTGGAGGAAATGATTCATGCGATGGCGCTGATGGAAGCTGCTACAGGTAAAGCATGGTACCTGCATACAGAAACTGATTGCCATGAACTGACTGAAAAAGATTATCGTCAGAAAGGGCAGGATCTATTGCTCAATCATGCTTCAGATGTAGCGAAACTGAAGATCCTCGTCAAAGGGGTGGAGAATAGCAATCGTGAAGTGCACTTACTGAAAGTACATAAAACGTATCCGTTATTCCGTGCGCTGATCGTATTGTATGCTGTGAAAAATGTCTTGCAGTTTGTAGAAACTAATGAGATCAAAACATTTGAGGCGATTCACAATATTGCATTGACAGCACAACGTGAGCCATGGTATAATGTAGGTGGTCAACTCATGCCGGCATCCACCCTGCATACATTGAAAGAAAATATCCGTGAGAATAAGGTTAGCAGCTGGGCAGATCTGCATGCACAATATCAGGAAATAGGGCTGCAGTATGCTTCGCAGAAATTGCAGCATGCTATTGCATCCCTGCTCTATGTGCAGGAGAAAACCATCGCTGATTTCAATGCGGATTTCTTTATTGAATGTTTGCAGGCATCTATACAAACGCAGACGGTATTGACAGAAGGTATTCATCATTCCAGAGCAAAGGATTATGAGAATCCATTCAGGAAGATGACCTATGAAACGGAAGCGGAGATGGATGCAGTGGTTGGCAAGTTGGAAGACAATAGTTTTATCAAACAAACGCAGGAGGATTTGCTAATGTATAAGCAAAAAGTAAAAGCGCTGATAAAACTGCTTGCATAAAGTATTTCAGATTTAAAGCCGGTCGCAGGCCATTTGTTCCAGCCCCGTATTACTGATGTAATACGGGGCTGTTTTTTTTGGGGGGTATTGAATTCTAAATAATTAATACCGGCTTTTTCCATATCGTGATTCCAATGCCAATAGGTCACTATAAGGTCATCAAAAGGGCACTTGTATATCCTTTGGATATTTAGGTGCGCATTAAGTGATGTATTAGTACTCATTTAGTAGCGAAGACGCACTATATAACCAAACTTATCAGTAAATTAGTTCCTATAACCCCAAAATTGTTTGTTATGGCTATTGTTAAAGACAGCTTATTACTCCATGCCGTTAGAGGTACTCTCGGCGATGAAATCACGATTTACGAACGGAATGGCAGGATTATTATCGCAAAAAAACGCGGTCCTTCTAAAAACAAACCCACAAAAAATCAACTGGAAGCCAGGTATAAGATGAAAGTGGCGGCGGCTTATGCAAAGGCCATCCTGGAGGATCCTGACATAAAAGCTTATTATAAATCCCTGGCCGGACCAGGACAGAATGCCTTCAATATGGCGGTAAAGGATGCTTACAGATCTCCTGAAATTCAAAATATTCACTTTGAAGACACCACTGTAGTAGTAACAGCAAAAGATGAATTCAGAGTAGCAGAAGTAAGTGTACGTATAATGGATGTACAAGGTAATTTACAGGAAAGAGGAATGGCTGTATTAGGCAGAAATGGCGTGAGCTGGTATTATAAGGCGGACCATTTACCACCTAACGGAAAAATGATCATCGTGGCGGTAGATTTGCCGGGGAATGAAACGGTAAAAGAAGTACTGCTTACATAAGCATTGTATATAAGAAAGTAAAAAGTTGCCTCATAGGAGCTATGAGCCGCCCCCTTTTTCTTTGAAAATGGGTTTTCATGCCTGTTGTGAATTACCTATTCTCTTTGAAAATGGGTTGTTATGCCCGTTGTGAATTACCTCTTTCATGAATGTTTTGTTTAAATTGCGGGTATGGAACCAAACCGCTGCTCCTGGTCTACCAAAGACCAGCTTTACAAAGACTACCACGACAATGAATGGGGTGTTCCGTTGCACGACGATACCCGCTTGTTCGAAATGATTAACCTTGAAGGCGCTCAGGCTGGCCTTAGCTGGTACACAGTGCTCACCAAAAGAGAAAATTACCGCAAGGCATTTGATAACTGGGATGCAAAAAAGATTGCTAAATACACTGATAAAAAGATCGAATCGCTCATGGCAGATGCCGGTATTATTCGTAACCGGTTAAAGATAAACGGGACTGTACTGAACGCGAAAGCATTCCTGGAAGTGCAGAAAGAATTCGGCAGTTTTGATAAATACATCTGGAGTTTTGTAGGTGGCAAACCAATCGTAAATCACTTTAAGTCACTGAGCGAAGTACCTGCTAAAACGGCTATTTCTGATGCAATGAGTAAAGATTTGCTCAAGCGTGGATTTAAGTTTGTAGGTTCTACTATCTGCTATGCCTTTATGCAGGCGACGGGGATGGTAGATGATCATGTAGCAGACTGCTGGAAGAGAAAGAAAAAGTAATTAATCTGCTATTATCACTTCACGGTAGTCCTCATTTTGCAGGAAATGTTTATCCGTAAGGGTATTCAAAAACATATAGAGCTGCCGTTGTTCCTTTGGTGACAGTTGCATACCACGAACTAAAGGGTCAACGGTACTACCTTTTTCCTGTCCATGGTCGTACATGGCAAATACCTGGAAGATATCAAAGAACCGGCCATCATGCATATAAGGTGCACTCACCATTACATTGCGTAAAGAAGGCACTTTAAACTTCATATAATCTCCTGTATTGTTCGTGATCCGCATACGTCCCATATCATTCATATTCGGGCTATAAGGGATCCCATTATTCCGTGCACTGAAATCAGTAAAAAACGGCTCTTTATGACAACCGGCACACTTCTGCCGAAAGGTGTTGTAACCTCCGGCTTCTTCTGCTGTAAAGGCAACACCCGGTACCCTTCTTTTCACACTATCATACCTGCTTTCAAAACTGATCATGGTCGCCATGAATTGTGCCAGCGCTTTGAACATCCGCTGACTCGTTACCTCTTCCGTACCATAAGCAGCTTTGAATAGTTGCTGGTATTTTTCATTGCATTTAAGTCGCTCTATGAGTTCATTCAATGGCATGTCCATTTCGTTCTCCGCAGTGATAGGCGACATGGGTTGTATATCCAGGTGATTGACACCCCCATCCCACATGAAATCTTTTTGCCAGATCAGGTTGAACAAGGTAGGTACTGAACGCGTACCCATCCGGCCATATACACCATGTGCCAAAGGATGGTCAAAATGCCCGAATGCGGCATACTGCTGGTGACAGAATCCACAGGAAACGGAGCTATCACGTGATAACTTTGGGTCATAGAACAGGTATCTTCCCAGTGCAATTCCCTCCTTTGTCAACGGATTTTTAGAAAAATCATATAAAGGTCTGGGCAGACTATCAGGTAATTGAAGGGTTACATAGGTAACACCTGGCCCCGGCCCCTTCCCTCTGAGGCTAATTCCCAGCAGGAACAGGCAGAATGCCATGATTACATATGTTGGCTTCAGATTCATTTATTCGTTTTAACGGAAAACATGTGACTATAATTATCTGCGATGCGGTCTGCTATCGTACCTGGGGTCATAAACCCTGACGTTTCACTAAACCGGATGGGCGTTGCACCGTTGAACCAGGTGGCTGCGTCAGCGACCAGATTAATCACCGGTGTTTTCTGTGCGGTTACAATAAAAGGGACTTTCAATTGTACCATTCGCTGCGACTGGTGTGCTCCTCTGTATCCGCCGATATGAAACTGTAATGAATGGTCCGGGTACCGGGAAGATGGAGAGGTGCCCTCCAGCTTTGCCATAATGTAACCACTGTTCCAGGTCCAGAACATGCCATAAATAGGGTCTAAGGCGCCGTTCTGTGCCCCGGTACAGTTCATGATGCTGTCTACCCCGATCATAAAAGAAACGCGCTTATATCGCCCCAAAGGCAGCCCGGTGAGCACCACCTTTTTACTGGCAGCACTATCCTCACTGATCAGGAAGTATTCGGGGGCGGGTTTCACTATCTGGTCATTTTCATCTGTAAAGGAGAAATTGCTGAGATAGTATTTGAATTTTGTAATGGTAAAGGTATCACCCTGTGCGGTGTAATAGGCTTTATTTGGCCGCATAGGCTGGTGGTTCACCTCGTGGGTAAAGGTGAGGATGACGGATTGTGAGGCCGCCGGGGTACCGATCAGAAGGGAGAGGAATAGGAATAACCGGTTCATGGACCGAATGTAGGTAAAAAAACAGGAGGGTGTTTCATTTATTTATGAGGCTTCCGGGCTTAAATACATTCCAATAAAAAAATCTTCCATACTAATAGATAATTAAAGTGTTCATCTTTATCTAAGCGAAAACGGCTATCATTTTTCAACTAACCTTCCATATGCGCCATCACCTTTTTTAATAAAATTCAGATAATCTGAATCGATCCTAGACCTTGGCATTTCAGGCAGTAGAGGAAGTCGGCTTCGATCAGGAATAGTATTCTTATTCTGCTGACCCAACATATAAGATAGTAATATATTATGTTGTCTGATCATTTAATAAATAATTAGATAGGCTTCAAAATAGGTTCCCTATTAGTTATCAAAAAAATTGTCGACAAATCCTTAATTTCTGCTCTAGATATGCCCACAGGTACTTATTCAGCCAATGGGTGGTACTGAATTTTTACCAATTGTCAGAGCATTTGTACCGCTCACACTCAATATCCATTATCTAATTCTGTCACTATTAACTGAGGAGCATCTATAGCATATCGAAAACTAATGGAATCTCCTTCTTCTAAATTATGAGGATTACTATCCCATCCACCACTATAATTATATTCCTTACCTCCAATCTTATATTTTACATCTAAACTATGACCTTTATAAGACTTCTTTCGTACAATAATTCCTTTGGAGTAGCCATAGCCTTTATTTATCAGATTTAGCTTATCTGATTTCGATTTACTCGCATTATTAGCGATCCAATAAAGAGCACCAACAATAATTCCGACAATTACAACAAATGTCAAAACCAACTTAATTTTATTCATTTATCTTTTATTTTAAAAAGCGAAAAAGCTTTTACATATGTCCCAAGATCCATTACAATTAGAATTCATCCATTGTGATCTGCAGCACGTACCTGGAATATTTTTACCATTCATATGGGGAGTAGGTATCCATTCCTTCGTTTTCTTATTAAAATGCGGAGCACCAGGTTCACCATTCGGTTGTCCTCCATCAAATTGTCCTTTAGCATCATATCCATGCGGGTTTCTTGCATTACGAATGAACTCTTGATATTTAAAATATCGCCATTTTGACCTCTCTAATACGTTGAATGCCAATCAGGAGGACCCTAAATTACTCATTGATTCTAAAAATCACTCGAGCAAAAATTGCTCCAATGGTACATAAATTGAATTAATACCTTTCTCCAATCCTTTCTTATACCTGGCAAGATATTTTTCAGCAAGCTTGCGATTATCTTCATAATAAAGCCGATACAATTCGAATTTACTATCGTTGATTAATTCTTTAGCTAGTTCATTATCGACCGGACACCTTTTTGAACTTCCACCACGAATGCCTAATTTAATAACTTTATCATAACAATAAATAGCAACATCAGTCTGCCCCATTGAGCGTCTCACTGACCCCATAGTATATACTACTCTTGAGCAATTAGGATCAATAGTATAAGCCTTAATAATATATCGTTCTGCCATCTTTAATTTTCTCCAATTGAGAAACTCCCTTGGAGTACCATCTGCTTCAAAACGGCTTTCATCAAGATAAGTCTGCGCTATACACCGCAGAAGAAAAGCATCTTCTTTATAATCTAACTTTTTAATTAAATCTCTTGCTTTAATTGAGTCTATCGTTATTATCTTACGATATTCTTCAAGTATTTTCTCTCTATCCATATTTTAAGATCATCTGAAGGAGCCACGTTTTATAAGGTTTGATTAATACCTTTAGGTAGAGTATTTTTGCACATATCCACTAAAATCGGTAGATATTAGAGGGATATCATGACCGCATCCATTGATGTAATTATTAAAATTGCAGATGTGCTGGCCGTTTCAATTGATTACCTCGTAGGTAAAACTAACCTCGTCCTGGATAAGGCTACATTAAAGCAATTGGAAGATATTAACACCCTCCCTGAAGAGGCAAGAGGATATATCCTCATCAAGTTTCCTGTTATCTTTTAGATAACCGATACACTTGCATAATTTGCCGATGGAATAATAATATGAATAACAGAATGCCCATAATTCCATTATATACTCCGTACTCATCGACATGCTTTTGAGAAGTAAAAAAAGCATATACAAAATATTCCGCAATAGACACTAAACTAATCAAAGCAATGAATGCTATAAAGTTCTTCAGCCTAAATGAAAAATAGACAACCGCTGAAAATAGTACTATGTTTATGATAGGCAAAAACATAAACATAAACACGTAATAATACCAGTCTTCCCCACTCTTAAGTTTATCAACTCTCAAGAATGTATAATCACTCTTCAGAAACATGATAAGTATATACAATATAACATACTTTAACAAAAAGTACAATAAAACAATTCTAAATCTAACTTTAGCCATTTTACAATCTTTTATACCACATTGTTTTCCTTACCTGTGATAGTTACTGTTGATGTTAACTTCTAAAAATAAGGCAGAAACAAGGCGGTTACTTACCAATCGCCTGATATGTATTTCTGCAAATGGCAGCGTAGAAGTTATAAGCAGGTTTGGGATCAGGGTAATAAATTTCGATGCGTTCACTCCCTTTTCTTTGCTGAAAATATTTTACGCCCAATATCAAGTTGTTTCATTCATGTTCTCAGGCTGCATGAACCAATTCGTTTTATGTGCAGATTGCTCTCGATCAAATATCACGCTGTGGCCACTCTGTAAGCATTCCTTTCTATTACCGATTTTCTTAGTATCATGTCTTTACACCGAAATGCCGTTAACATTAAGTATTGATAACAAATGTAGACGCTGTAGATTACCAGAAAATATACAATTGCCCGGATACTTACAAGACAAAACGGGTGCCTCATTATTAATGAGACACCCGTTTTACCTATTTTATGATGAAGATCATCGTTGTTTGTACCCCCAGCCACCGAAGTAGAACACTACCGCGAAACAAATCATCGGCACTGCATAAGCCACGGCTGTAGATTGTAAGTCGGCTAATGTACCCATTACATAAGGCACCACCGCACCACCTACAATAGCCATAATCTGAAAGGAAGAAGCTTTCTTTGTATGAATACCCAGATCCTTTACACCTAATGCAAAGATGGAAGGGAACATGATAGACATAAAGAAGAAAATAGCCATCAATCCATATACAGAGAGCTGCCCCAGGCCGGCAATCACCAGCATACAAAGCAACACATTGATAAATGCATAGATCATCAACAGCTTATTCGGCTTTACTTTCCGCATGATAGCTGTACCTATAAACCTTCCCGCCAGGAATAATCCCAGACCAATCGCCAGCAATGAAGATGCATATTTGCTGGTAGTACCGTGCCAGTATTCTGTGACGTAGTTGATGAATAATGCCGCTACACCTACCTGGGCAGCTACGTAGAAGAACTGCGTAATGATACCCCATATGAAATGAGAATGGGAAAATAATGGCCTTGCTTTTACGCCAGCATCATTTCCCTCTTCTTTATCTTCTTTGATTTCCGGCAGTGGTGTACGGAAAAAGAACATCGCGATCAGTACTACTACAATACCAATAACGATATAAGTCATCTGAACAATGGTGAGATCTTTTGCCACTGTCGTTGCAATTGTTTTATCTTCCAGAAACAACTGTCCGCCGATAAAAGCACCTAAAGAAGATCCGGCTCCGTTAAAGCACTGTGACAGGTTCAGACGGAATTCGGAAGTTTCACTTTTACCTAATATCGTTACGTAAGGATTTGCCGCTGTTTCAAGGCAGGCCAGTCCGCAGGCAAGGATAAACAATGCCGCCAGGAATCCATTGAAGCTGAGTGCCCCTGCCGCCGGATAGAATAAAAACGCACCTATTGCATACAGCACCAATCCCAGCAGGATCCCCTTCTTGTAACCGAACTTATTCATGAAGAAACCCGCCGGCAATGCCATCAGGAAGTAAGCCCCAAAGTAGGCAAACTGCAACAGGGTGGACCTTCTTTTCGTCACTTCCAGTACATCCTGAAAATGCTTATTTAAAATGTCGAGCAACCCATAAGCAAATCCCCATAAAAAGAACAGGCTTGTTACCAGTATAAATGGAAACAGGTAACTCTTATTTGTATCAATGTTTGCCTTAACTGTGGAAGAGGGCATTGCGGCTCCGGCCATTGTGGAAATTTTAATGAATGAAAAAATAGATTACCTCACAGATCTGTCCAGGTGGGTGTAACCACCATCTACATAGATGATCTGGCCGGTAGTATGAGACGATGCATTGGACAATAAAAATACTGTCATGTTAGCAATTTCTTCGGAGGTGGTCATTCTCTTCTCTAACGGAATTTTAGATACGATAGCTGCCAGTTTCTCCTTTGGATCAGGTAAGGAATTGATCCAGTTCTCATACAGTGGCGTCCATACTTCTGCAGGAATCACAGTATTTACGCGGATGCTGTAAGGCAACAATTCGACTGCCCATTCACGGGTCAGCGCATTGATACCACCTTTCGATGCAGCGTAACCACTGGTATTTCCCTGGCCGGTGTCAGCCACTTTAGAACCGATATTTAAGATACTGCCCTTAGTCGTTTTCAGATAAGGCAGTGCATAGTGCGCGAGGTTATAATAATGAGAAAGATTCTTTTGGAGAGAAGCCATGAATTTCTCAGGGCTACCATTTTCGAGACCAACACCGTCATTCACGCCGGCATTGTTTATAAGACCATCGATGCGACCAAATTCAGCCACCACCAGATCGATCACTTTTTTACAATCTTCCACCTGGCCCAACTCAGCAGTAACGCCAAATGCTTTACCACCTTCAGCTTGAATCGCTGCTACAGTTTTATTATTATCAGCTGCCTTTCTTCCAGCCACTACGGCTACACCGCCTTCAGCAGCTATCAGTTTGGAGATGGCTTCGCCTATGCCTTTTGCACCACCAGTAACAATAAATACTTTATCCTTTAATCCCAGATCCATGTGAACGATTTAAATATTGTTTTGAATAATGTTATGTGTTTGTGTCAGAGCCCATAGAATGCGATCGCATTTCCACCCATTATTTTTGCCTGCTCTGTTGGTGATAAATGACTGATAAAATCGGTCACAATTCCCTTCACCTGTGAATAGCTACCAGCTACCTGGCATACCGGCCAGTCGGATCCAAACAGCAGTCTGTCGGGGCCAAAAGCTTCCAGACAAACTTCCAGGAATGGTGCAAAATGTGCCGGCTCCCAATTGTTCCAGTCAGCTTCAGTGATCATGCCACTGAGTTTGCAATATACATGCGGATGCTGCGCGATAGCCCGCATTTGTTTTGCCCAATTGTCTACATCCCCGGTCTTGATATAAGGTTTGGCCAGATGATCGATCACCAGACGGTGGTCTGGAAACTTCTGAACAAACGTTGCGACCGCCGGCAGTTGTACCGGATATACCAGGATGTCGTAAGTAAAGTTATATTTAGACAGGAGATGTATGCCCCTGCAAAAGTCTTCTCTGATAATAAATGCAGGATCAGGCTCACCCTGAACGATATGCCTGAAACCTTTCAGTTTCGAAAACTGGCTGTAATGCGCCAGCCTTTCCTCCAGCGCTTCATTGCGCAGATCTGTCCAGCCCACAATGCCTTTGATGAAATCATGTGCGGCAGCAAGGTTCAATAAGAAATCTGTTTCCTCTTCTGACTGGTCTGCCTGTACAGCGACACAGCCATCTACATTATTTTGTTCCAAAACTGGTTGCAGGTGTTGTGGCAGAAAATCCTGCTGAATCACTTTCATATCATCGGTGATCCAGGCGTCCTTTACAGGATGATATTGCCAAAAATGCTGATGAGCGTCTATGATCATTTTTTCATAACGTTTGCTTCCTTACTAAATCTGCCAATCGTAGTAGTCTCTTCTTACAATGCAAAGATCTTCTCCATAAATATCCATTTCTCTCCAGGCCTGGCCACTGGTAATGCCTGCTGGTATTTCCACATCAGCGCTTCCCACTCCTGTACTTTAGGGTTAGCAGCATCTGCAGCATCTTTCTTTTCAAATGAAAAGGTGTCATCAACTTCCATGATCATAAACAGGCGGTTCATGATACGGTAAATCTCCATATTCACTATGCCGCTGTCTAAAATACTCTTTTTAATTTCCGGCCATATTTCCTTGTGATACGCTTCGTACTCAGCGATCAAAACCGGATCATTCTTCAAATCTAACGCAAGACAGTGCCTTTTCATATCCAGGCAAATTACAAGTTTAAAGGGAATAAATGTCAGAAATACAGTAAGTGGAAAATTTAGCGGTCAGACGGCAAAGGCAGTCTGACCGCATGAAATTTCTTACAGCATTCTTATTTGAAAGCAACAGCTGTTTGTTTGGATGTACCCAGACCATCAATACCCAGCTCAATCACATCACCAGCTTTTACATAAACATTTGGTTTCATTCCCAAACCAACGCCTGCAGGTGTACCTGTAGAGATTACATCACCAGGCAGCAGGGTCATAAACTGACTCAGGTAAGATACGAGGAAAGGAATCTTAAAGATCAGATTGGCGGTAGTACCATCCTGCATGGTTTTGCCATTCAGGGTTAACCACAAACGCAGGTTATCCACATCTTTAATTTCCTCTTTAGTTACCAGCCATGGGCCTAATGGAGCAAAGGTGTCATTGCTTTTTCCTTTTACCCACTGTCCGCCACGTTCCAGCTGGAACTCACGTTCGCTATAGTCGTTGTGCAACGCATAACCTGCTATATAATCCAACGCATCTTTTTCTTCAATATAGCTGGCTTTTCTGCCAATCACTACAGCCAGTTCCACCTCCCAGTCAGTTTTTACGCTGTTGCGAGGAATGATGACATCATCATTCGGGCCTACCAGCGCTGTAGTACTCTTGAAAAATACGATTGGTTCCTGTGGAATTGCTGCTCCGGTTTCCTTTGCGTGGTCAGCGTAGTTCAGACCTATGCAAATGATCTTAGAAGGCCTTGTAACAGGACTTCCCAGACGGGTACCTGCAGGCACGGAAGGGCAATTTTTTTCATTTTGTGCCCACCATGCAGCCAAACGGTTCAAACCATCTGTAGCCAGAAATTGCTCTCCAAAATCTTCCCCGAATGCGCTTACATCGAACATGCCAGCTTCGGTTACCACTCCCGGCTTCTCAGCTCCCGGTGCTCCAAATCGTATCAGTTTCATATGTTAATTGTACTTTGTTTGTTTATTAAACACTTTATCTCAGCGAATTGATCTTCAGGTGACCATTTTCCACTTTGATTTCCACAAGGTTTGTGTACTTTTTGTTCATAATCTGCACCAGGAAAACCTGCTCCGGATGAGATGGTGAATGCACGATACCTGTGGTTGCTTCTGCTGGCACTACCATTGCAATGGTTCTGTTAGCCCCACCATATTCTGCATATACCTTTACAGAATCAGGAGAAGAAACAGGCAGCTTTTTCACAATCAGATCAGCGATGATTGTACCGGATTGTAACTGCTGTTCGTAAGAATCAGTAGCTTTCATATCCAGACTGATGGTACCTAAACCAGCTTTGCCTTCAGCGTAATGCCAGATTGCTTCGGGAGGGGTACCTACCTGATTGATTTTTGCAGTTCCATTATCAACACTTGCGTGATAATACCTGGTACTGTGGTCACTTTTCAGCACACCAATATATACGCTGTTGGGCTTATCCCATACGGCACGGTACAGATCCTGCTCGGCCACGTCTCTAGCCAGTGGCAGTTCAAATGTTTTGTCTGAAGACTGTCCGTCAGCTTCGAAATGGATAGAGATACGTGTAGTATCTGCATCTGCCGGGAAAGCTACTGCTATCTTGCCCGCTGGTGTAGCTGGTTGAAAAGAAGCTGTGTCTGCCCCCTGCTGGTCGCCGCCAGCTTTTGTCCCGTTACCACCGCATGCGTACAATAATACGGTGGCTGGCAGGATAAATGACCAAATAGATTTCATGGAATAATGGAATTGTAGTTTGATTAATTACAAATTAGAATTTACGAATATAAGATACCTTTTGGCTTATTTCATAATTCTTTACTCATAATTAATTATTAAGCTTTATAAATCCACCGTCCAAAGGATAATCACAGCCGGTGATGAAGCCTGCTTCTTCTGAACACAGGTAGAGTGCCAGGGTACCTACTTCCACCGGTTTAGCCATACGTCCAATTGGTTGTGTCTGAGAGAGTTTCTCAAACATTTCCGCTTCTTTACCAGGATAGTTTTTAGCGATAAAACCGTCTACAAATGGTGTATGCACACGTGCAGGAGACACACAGTTACAACGGATACCATCCTTGATAAAATCTTTTGCCACGGAAAGGGTCATGGTCAATACCGCACCTTTACTCATGGAGTAAGCAAACCTGTCAGGGATACCTACGCTGGAAGCAATAGAGGCTACGTTCAGGATTACACCGCTCTTTTGTTCCTTCATCTGACCGATTACCGCGTACATACAGTTGTAAGTACCTTTCACGTTCACATTATACACTCTGTCCAGATCTTCTTCTGAAGTGGTATCCAGTCGGCCTACGTGGGCAATACCCGCACAGTTTACGAGGATGTCGATACGGCCTGCAGCAGCAGTGATCTTTTCCATCACAGCTACTACTTCCGACTGTTTGGCTACATTACAGCCGTATACAGCAGCTTTGCCGCCTTCAGCAGTAATGTCGGTAACTGTCTGGCGACCACCGTCCTCATTCAGCTCAATGATGTGAACACTGGCGCCCTGTGCACCAAATACCTTTGCAATAGCCTGACCAATTCCACTTCCACCGCCCGTAACGACTGCCACTTTATTATCTAATCTAAACAGGTTCATAATTTCCTTAATTTAAGGGTTCTAAAATAGCCTTTTTAACAAGGGAAAATCTATCTTTTTTTAGCAGTATTCTATACTTTATTACCATATTTTAAATTTTTTAAATGAATTGAGGTTGAAAATCAATTACACTATTGTTATTTTCTGCTTTTTCTGGTACCATTTTGCCCTGGGGCAGGGTAACCAGTATGAATTGGTTGACCTGGAAAAGTATATTCCGCATATCAGGTTGGACATCCGGTATGCGACTGCTAATAATTTTACTCATCAGGTACTGTATCCGAGGGCGGCAGCTTATTTAAAGTTACCGGCGGCGAAGGCGCTGAAAGAAGTGCAGGAGGAATTGGAGCGAAGGGGGTTGGGGTTATTGATTTTTGATGGGTATAGGCCGTTTAGTGTAACGGAAAAGATGTGGGAAATAGTGCCGGATGAGCGGTATGCGGCGAATCCGGCAAAGGGATCGGGGCATAATAGGGGGATTGCGGTGGATTTGACGCTATATAATTTAAAAACAGGGCGATCGTTAGCTATGCCGACGGATTTTGATGATTTTACAGAAAAGGCGCATCAATCTTACCCGGTAAAAGATACATTGGTGGCTAACAACCGGAAATTGCTCAGGGATATAATGGAGAAGCATGGGTTTATTAATCTAACAACAGAATGGTGGCATTTTTATTTAAAAGATGCACAACAATATCCAATCATGAACATACAATTTCAAAATCTATAAAAAAATAGGGCCGCTTGCTTCGCAAGCGGCCCTATTTTTTTATTTGCTGTTTTTTTGAATTCAGCAGAGCTGAATTCAAAAAAACAGCGGAAGAATTCGGATAGAATTCAAAATAAATTAGAATATTTTATTCAGCGCATCAACATAAGCATGCATAGAAGCATTCACAATATCAGTCGAAGTACCATAGCCATAGTAACTCTGACCATTATGTTTCACCCTCATATTCACCTTGCTCACATCCGCACTACCACCTCTCATTGACTGAATATTAAACTCATCAATATCTATCTGATCTTTGATAATCTCATGGATCGCATTGATCGCGGCATCTACCGGACCATTACCAGCAGAACTAGCTTCCTTCTCCTCACCATTGATCTTCAGCTTCACAGTTGCCATAGGGCGCAGTGGATCACCACATACTACCTGCAACAATGTAACCTTGATCGCCTTATCATCTGTATAATTCTGATCGTTACCATTACCCATCAGTTCCAGCAGATCTGCATCAGAAATCTCTTTCTTGCTATCTGCCATCACCAGGAAGCGCTGATATACTTCATCCAGGTTCACCTTATCCAGCTTATAACCCAGACGCTCCAGGTGGTGCTTCAGGGCATGACGGCCACTACGTGCAGTCAGGATAATTGCGTTGGATTCGATACCTACATCCTCTGGATTCAGGATCTCATAGTTCTCACGATGTTTCAACACACCATCCTGGTGAATACCGGAACTATGTGCAAATGCATTACGACCAATGATCGCCTTATTCGGCTGCACCGGCATACGCATCATAGTTTCTACCATGTTGCTCAGCTGATACAGTTTCTTAGACTGAATACCAGTATGATAACCCAGGGAATGGTGCGTTTTCAGGATCATCGCTACTTCTTCCAGAGAAGTATTACCCGCACGTTCACCAATACCATTGATAGTACATTCTACCTGACGCGCACCGTTAATCACACCTGCGATGGAGTTGGCAGTAGCCATACCCAGGTCATTGTGACAGTGTACAGAGATGATTGCTTTATCGATATTAGACACGTGATCAACCAGGTACTTAATCTTAGCACCATACTGGTCAGGCAGACAGTAACCATTCGTATCAGGAATGTTTACAACAGTTGCACCTGCAGCAATGACTGCTTCGATCATCTGTGCGAGATAAGCATTGTCTGCGCGGCCGGCATCTTCTGCATAAAATTCTACATCGTCAACGAATCTGCGTGCATATTTTACTGCATCAGCCGCACGCTTCAGGATCTCCTCGCGGGTACTGTTGAACTTATATTTAATGTGCATATCGGAAGAACCGATACCTGTATGAATACGCTTACGCTTAGCAAAACGCAGTGCCTCTACAGCAGCATCAATATCCATGGTGTTTGCACGGGTCAATGCACAGATCACCGGCTCACTCACAGCTTTCGATATTTCTACTACGCTCTGGAAATCGCCGGGGCTCGATATTGGGAAACCGGCTTCAATAACATCTACTCCCAGTGCTTCCAGCTCCTTGGCTATAGTGATCTTTTCAACTGTGGTCAGCTGACAGCCAGGTACCTGTTCACCATCACGGAGAGTAGTATCGAAGACGTATACACGATTTTTATCGCTCATCTTATGTTGATTTGTTATTGTTTTTTAAAAATTAGCTTAAGTTTTCCAGTACCTTGGCGCCCATTGCATCAGTACCCATCACCAGATGGTTTTCTGTATGCTTGTTAGCAATATCCATTGTACGGAAGCCTTGCTTTAAAGTAGCTTCCACTGCCTTGATCACACGCAGAGATTCATTTTTCAGGCCAAAAGAAATATCCAGCATCAGTGCTGCAGACAGGATTGATGCCAGCGGATTGGCAATACCTTTACCTGCAATGTCATGTGCAGAACCATGGATAGGCTCGTAGAAGCCAACGCTGTCACCTACAGAAGCAGAAGCCAGCATACCCATAGATCCGGCGATCTGAGAAGCCTCATCTGTGAGGATATCTCCAAACAGGTTGCCGGTAACCACTACATCGAAACGCTTAGGATCCTTCACCAGTTGCATAGCGGCGTTATCGATGAACATATGTTCTACCTCTACGTCGGTATATTCTTTTTCCATAGCCTGTACTACTTCGCGCCACAGACGGCTTGCTTCCAGTACGTTTGCTTTATCCACAGAGCACAGTTTCTTACGACGTGTGCGTGCTGCCTCGAATGCTTTACGTGCTATGCGCTCTACTTCATACTTATGATAGATCATCAGGTCCGAAGCAGTGTTGCGGTCTTCAGTACGTTTCTTTTCACCAAAGTAAACATCACCGGTCAGCTCACGGAAGAACAGGATATCTGCTCCACGCAGGATTTCCGGCTTGATGCTGGAAGCTTCCAGCAGCTCATCAAACAACTTAATAGGACGCAGGTTTGCATATAATCCCAGTTCCTTACGGATCTTCAGTAATCCCTGCTCAGGACGTACTTTCAGCGTAGGATCATTGTCATATTTGGCATGCCCGATAGCGCCAAACAGGATAGCGTCACTCTTGCGTGCTTTATCCAGTGTTTCGTCTGGCAGGGGATTGCCGGTAGCTTCGATCGCCACGTGTCCCATGATGCCTTCTTCAAAAGTAAAGTTGTGCTTGTAGTTTGTTGCTATCGTTTCCAGCACTTTCCTTCCCCAGGTAGTCACTTCTTGTCCGATACCATCACCCGGAATTACCAGTATTTTTTTGTCTACGCCCATTTAATGTTTAGTTGAGTTAAAGCGAAAAGTTAAAAATTAAACTCCCGGGTGGCTTCGTAAGCTTCAATTTCCTTACGCAGGCTTAACAGGTAGTCAATATCATCATAGCCATTGATCAGGCATGCTTTCTTGTATGGATTGATGTCGAAGGAAGTTTCATCACCTGTAGATACAATCTTCAGGGTCTGTTTTTCCAGGTCTACAGCCAGTTTCGCATGTGCATCTTTCTCAATTGCAGCAAAGATCTTGTCGAGGAATGCATCAGTCACCTGAATAGGCAGGATGAAGTTGTTCAAGGCATTGTTCTTGAAGATATCTGCAAAGAAACTGCTGATCACAACTTTGAAACCGTAGTCGGCAATTGCCCATGCAGCGTGCTCACGGCTGGAACCACAACCAAAGTTCTTACCAGCTACCAATACCTGGCCACTGTAAGTAGGATTGTTCAGAATGAAATCAGCTTTAGGTTGGTTGTCCCCATCAAAACGCCAGTCGCGGAAAAGGTTTTCCCCGAAACCGTCACGGGTAGTCGCTTTCAGGAAGCGTGCCGGAATGATCTGGTCAGTATCAATGTTTTCGATTGGAATAGGAACTGCTGTAGATTCCAACTGTTTAAAATTCTTACTCATTATATGTCGCCTCCCGAAAGAGGACTTTAAATTTACGTGTTTTACAAATTATTGTGCGTCTGCAATTTTCTCTGCTTTCACGCGCAACCTTACATACTTAGTATACCATTTGCCATCGCGGAAGTTAGTAGCACGCAGGCTTTCCTGGGCAGCTTTGAGGATAGGTAATCTTTCTGCTTCAGGTATGGCCTCGAGGTAGTATGCCCCGAACATCTGCAGCCATTCAACGATACCATTTTCCGGATCAGCCAGCTCAGTTTCACGATCAAAGTAGCTCAGCTGATTTACACGGAAATCATATTCTTCCAGCAAGGAAGTATATTCACCAGGAGATGGAAAATACCAAAAAGGTTTAAATTCATATCCCTTTTCTTCCATCGCTTTACTCAGCGCACCTGTGATATCGTCTACGTTACCTTTGCCACCCATTTCCAATACCAATTTACCTCCCGGTTTCAGGTGATGCCAGATCCTATCCAGTACTTTTTCCTTCTGGCGAATCCAGTGCAGGGTTGCATTGGAAAACACTGCATCAAAGGTCTGGTTCAGTGAAAAAGTAGTCCCATCTGCCACTTCAAAATCAATAGAGGGATAATGACTTTTTGCACTGGCAATCATACTGGCGGAAGCATCAATGCCCTTTACCTTTGCCCCACTCTCTGCAATCTGGGCAGTGAGTTCACCTGTACCACAACCCAGATCCAGAATACTCTCTCCTGTTTTTGGTTGCAGCCATTCCACTACGCTGTTGCCATAGTTAAATACAAAGGCATGCTTTTCTTTATATAAATCCGCGTTCCAGGCCATGATAATACTATTTATACGAGTTCTCTTACGTCTGTTACTTTACCAGTAATCGCTGCAGCTGCTGCTGACAGCGGGCTGGCGAGGAAGGTACGGGCGTTTGGACCCTGGCGACCTTCGAAGTTACGGTTGGAGGTAGAAATACAATACATGCCGGCAGGAACTTTATCTTCGTTCATACCCAGACATGCGGAGCATCCTGGTTCACGCAGCTGGAAACCAGCAGCTTCAAATACCTTGTCGATACCTTCTTTCTTCGCCTGTGCTTCAACCTGCTTGGAACCTGGTACGATCCAAACCACTACGTCGTCCGCCTTATGCTTGCCTTTTACAAATTCAGCAACCATACGCAGATCCTCGATACGGCTGTTTGTACAGCTACCGATGAATACATAGTCTACCTTTTTGCCCAGCAGCCCGCTGCCAGCCTCGAGCCCCATGTAATCCAGGGATTTCTTAAAGGAAGGTTTTTCCTTCTCATCCAGCTGTTCCAGAGACGGAATGTGCTGGGTAACACCAATGCCCATACCCGGGTTAGTTCCATAAGTGATCATTGGTTCGATATCTGCAGCATCGAAGGTAATAACTGAGTCATACTCAGCATCCGCATCGGAGTACAGGGTTTCCCAATAAGCCAGGGCTTTATCCCAGTCAGCACCCTTAGGCGCAAACTCACGGCCCTTAATATAATCGAAAGTTGTCTGGTCCGGAGCGATCAAACCTCCACGTGCACCCATCTCGATACTCATGTTACAGATGGTCATACGTGCTTCCATGCTCAGGCTGCGGATCGCCTCACCGGCAAATTCCACGAAGTAGCCGGTAGCACCGGATGCAGAGATCTTGGAGATAATGTACAGGATGATATCCTTGGATACCACACCTTTGTTCAGCTGACCATTTACCTCAATTTTCATACGTTTTGGACGGTATTGAAGCAGACACTGTGTAGCCAGTACCATTTCTACTTCAGAAGTACCGATACCGAAAGCGATAGCACCAAATGCACCGTGGGTGCTGGTATGGCTATCCCCACACACGATGGTCATACCTGGCAGGGTAATACCCAGCTCAGGGCCGATTACGTGTACAATACCCTGATAAGGGTGGCCCAGACCATACAGTTCTACGCCAAACTCTGCTGTGTTTTGTGTCAGCATTTCTACCTGCTTACGGCTCAGCGCTTCCTTGATGGGCAGATGCTGGTCCATAGTCGGTACGTTGTGGTCGGCTGTGGCACGGGTCTTGCCGGTACGGAATACCGGAATGCCCCTTTTGCGCAATCCGTCAAATGCCTGAGGACTGGTAACTTCGTGGATAAAATGCGTGTTGATGTACACTACATCCGGAAATCCAGGTTTACTTACCACGATATGATTGTCCCAGATCTTGTCAACTAATGTTTTTCCCATTCCGTAATTACTTTTTATGAGCCCGTTCGCACGAAATTGTTACATTAAATTTTACAACATACTTTACTTCGTGCAATACAGGCGAATCATTAATTTTGTGCTTCCCTGTTTGTTTGTAACTTCAAATCTAATAGCAAACGTTAATTACCATATAGCTAAATTTGCTTTAATTACGATATATAACATAGCCTGACGAGAAATAATTGTTTGATTGTCAGTCAATTATAACATATTATAAACGATGTCCAACAATCAGCATGATGCGCTCTTTATACTGATAAAAACGCTCACTAAAGCAGAAAAACGGAATTTCCAGCTTGCTTTCAACAAAAATAATACGAAGGAAGATGTTTTATTTATCCAGCTTTTTAACACCCTGGACAAACTGAAGGAGTATGATGAGGAACTGATACTGAAGAAAATACCCGCTATTAAAAAGCAACAGCTGAGCAACGTGAAAGCTCACCTGTACAAGCAGTTACTAACCACGCTACGCCTGCTCTACAAGCAAAAAGACCCGCTGATAGACCTGCGGGAACAACTGGATTATGCCCGCGTACTCTATAGCAAGGGACTTTACAACCAAAGCCTCAAACTCCTCTCCAAAGCCAAATCGATGGCTATAGAGCAGGAAGAAGTGATGCTAAGTTACGAAATCATTGAATTTGAAAAACTTATAGAAAGCCGTCATATCACCCGCAGTCTCGAAAACCGGGCCGATGAACTGAGCGAGGAAAGCCGGGTAATAGAGCAGAAACTGAGTAACATCAGCAAACTTTCCACCCTCTCCCTACGCATGTACGGGCTTTACCTCAAACTGGGCCATGCCCGGGATGAACGGGATGCCAATATGGTCAAGTTGTTCTTCGAAAAAGAACTGCCTGCCAATTGCCACCAGGACATGAGCTTTTACGAAAAGATCAACCTGTACCAGGCCTATAGCTGGTATTACTATATCCTGCAGGACTTTGTGATGTTTTACCGGTACACCCGCAAATGGGTAGACCTGTTTACCCTCTATCCATCCCTGCAAAAAACTGATGTAGAACTGTACATCAAAGCAATGCATAACCTGCTCACTGCACAGTTCTATACCAGCAACCACGAGAAATTTATCCGTGACCTGGGTACGCTGGAAACGTTCATTGCCGATAACAATGAAACTTTCAATGAAAATACCAAGACTACTGCATTTGTATACGTGTATACCGCCCGGATCAACAGGTACTTTTTGGAAGGAACATTCAGCGAAGGATTAGTGATCATACCCCAACTGGAAGCCGAGATTGCAGAGCACCAGCTGAAGGTAGACCAACACAGGGTATTGCTCTTTTACTACAAGATCGCCTGCCTGTACTTCGGTAGCGGAGATAACAACAAAGCGATCGTGTACCTGAATAAGATCATTCACCTGCGCATTGGGAATCTCCGTGCAGATATCCAGTGTTTTGCCCGCATCCTGCACCTCATTGCCCACTACGAACTGGAAAATTATAGCCTGGTAGAATACCTTATTAAATCTGTATACCACTTCATCGCCAAGAACAAAGACCTTGGACAAATGATGGAAGAAATATTAAAGTTCCTTCGTAAGAATATCTATGCAAATCCTAAAGCCTTGAAAAGTGCATTTGCCAACCTGAAAGAAAAGCTGGTGCAACTATCACAGAACCCTTACGAAAGAAGATCATTCCTGTACCTGGACATCATCTCCTGGCTGGAGAGCAAGATCGAAGGTATCCCTGTACAGGACGTGATCAGAAGAAAGTTTGTAAAGAGAGAAAAAAGAATTTAATAATCCCACCTCACATCCTTATTCAGGATGTACAGGTTACGCAGGTCATTGAACTCCCGGTGTTCCCACTTGTCTTTGATATCCATTTTCAGGTTATTCAGACTATTTGTGGACAATACCCAGTTCAATGGCACCTGGCTACCCGACTTGCCAATACAAAGCTGAATCACTTTTCCATGTAACTCATCCTCTGTATAATGTCGCAATTCATCCATCGCCATAGCTGAACGGCCCGCACGGGTATCGTAAATACCCGCAAGTATTTCACTCAGCTCATTGCCAAAACTCAGGTTCTTGGTATCTGCCTCTCTTGAGTCACTAAAGTTGAGAACAAATACAAACGGCACAACCTGCCCTTCCCGGAATGCCTTGGATTTTAATTTCAATGTTTGCAGTACTTCCAGCATCGTTCCTGTCCCCGTGTTTTCTACATATCCACCATCTACATAGTGATACTTGGTTTCATCATCCTGTTTCAAATTTCCCCCCGGTGAAAACAAAGGAAAACGCGTACTGAAATTCACTACGGTACTATACCGGATTCCCCCTCGGATTTTCTTATTAAACAAATCTCTTCTTTGCGATAAAAGCATGGTGCTATCGGGCCTTACATTCGTCATCCAGCATTGTAACCCTGTTTCCACTTCAGTCGTGTTAATAAACAAAGCAGGCAATGTATTTTTGGGAGAATATAACTTCTGGAAATTATCTGAAAAAATATTGCTGGCATCAGGCGTAACGACCTTCCTGTAACCACTCTCCCACCCTTTCTCCAATGCGGCAGCTCTGTCAAAGACTGGCACCTGAAAAGGTAAGAAGAGATTGAGCAAATCGCCGTAAAACATCTTGCCAATTACAGGGGATAAATAATCCTGTTGGAAAAATAGGTCCGTCATATTCGTAAGAGAATCCACTTTATGCAAACTATCTGGTGTGAGGTATGCCATAGCATTGAAAAACGCGATACCCAGACTACCACCCGACACACCTGAATAGGCATAAATTGCACGTTTGAAATTAAATGGATGGCTCACTACAGGTTGAATAATTTGCGCGCCCTTCGAGGTATCCGGATGCATTTTCCTATACACAGAATCTTGTGCATTTGCCAGACTCTCCTGTAGAAAACTTAGCATGAGAGATGTGAAAGCACCTGTTCTTAAAGCCCCTCCTTCTGCGCATACAAACACTACAGGATATTTAGCTATCGGTTTTCCGGCAGTATCTTTTACCCAACTGAAAAAATATCTGTGATCACCTTCTGCCTTATACTGCTCAAACCAGTTATCAAAGTGTGTGGACATGAAAGGTCTGCGATCATAATTGCTCTCACTGTCATAACGCACAGGATGATCATTATTCAAGAGGGAAGAGAGTACTAATATTACTACTAAAGTGATACGCAATGAAAATGGTTTTCTTCTCAGCAATGCATAATCCACATATAACAAGCCGATGTAAATACCGATCCAGCAGGCAAATGCAAAGATGACAAGACCAGGTGCACCTATCTTTTCATAATACCGGATAGGAAGCACACTTACAATTAAAAAAATGCTAAGGCTGGTGACCGCAATAATTTTTAATTGCAGATGCAGCTGTTTATAAAACTTCAAAGGGATGCTGTAAATCCATCTGTACATAGAATCCGGCTTATCATCCTGTATCAGGCCTGCCGGGTAGGGTACAAATGAAGCAGGCACAATCGTCTCTGGCGGCATTTTGCTGGGATCTTTCAAAAATTCACTTTGCTCAGCCCTTGACAGATGTATAAATTGCGCTGTAAAATCTTCATAACTGCTATTGATATTATCCGAAAAACTGGAAGGTTTGCGCAGCTGAAAAACGTAATCGTTGTAAATACCAATCAGTTTATTACACCATTCCATTTCCTGCTTAGGCAGGCGCATAAAAGACATAATACCTGAAGGCTTTTTCGATACCAGCTCACCTGATTTGGGGTCCATGACAATCTCGTCAGGCCCCTCCTTCTTTTCATCAAGAAAATAGGCTCTTGCTACAAGATTCACCAGCAACAACATGCATCCCATAGGAATACCAAATCCCCAGTTACGCTGATTCGCCGTCAGTGTATTTTCACCAATATAGTTGATCACAAAACCTAAGAGCAGAATAAAATAAGGCATCAGTAACGAAGTTTGCGCAATAGTTTTTTGTACTGCTTTGCGCCATTGTACTCTTTCGTCGGAGAGACTTTTTCCGGAGTGGTCTGTAACATAGATCGCATATCTGCTACCATATTCAGATACCACACTCCAGATAAAAGCGCCGCCCAGCAGCCATAGTAGGTTCCCTACATGGTGCTGAACGGCAATTTCTTCCACGACTATCAACAGTACATCCCTTCCCTGTGGTAGTACGGTAAAGACCAGTAAGGCCACCATGTGAAGGGTTACAAACATACCACAGCTGCGAAGTACACTCACAAAATCGCTGATCATGTACCGCAGTGGCACATGATCACGGGCTTTTTTCAATTCATTATACAATCCTTTGTAATGATAAAACAAAAAGCCGGCGAAAGACTTTAATAAGTCTAACAGTTTATCCATAATGCTATTTTTGGGGTTGTATTGATAGCAGGTCGGGTTATCTTACACCTCCACTCCAGAACCAATTTCCTTCTTCAGTAAAATACCATTTACTGTTATCATTGATCTTTTCCCCATTATTCACATAGCCGTCGTATGCCAGCTGAATACCGGCTTCCACGATATTGATAGGAGCTTTGTGGGTATCGGGAGTAGCGCGGATATTGAGTCGGGAGCGGGATGTTACTTTACCTGCAGTCTTAATCTTTTGTGGAATATCGCCATCATCGTCGTCATTCACAGGAGAAGTGTGGTTTCCACTGGCAAGTGCAATCAGTTTATTGAGATCTACTTTTGTACCCGGACAGGTTTTGGCGCCATATATTTCATGATGGCCAATTACATGTTGCCTGTCCAGCGGAATATGCCAGCGATCAGCAATGTCCCGGATCAGGGCAGCGCTGGCAGCATACATAGCATCTGTCCAGGGTGTATCTCCTTTCCCTTCGTGTTCAATACCGATGGTATAATAATTCGGATTGATGTACTGACCATTGGAAGTTTTGATTAGTGACCATGAAGGAGTGTACACGCGGCCTGCATGCCAGGCACTGTCTGTTTCCTTCACGTATTGGTGTACTTCGCCCTGCTGGCCTACACCATAATGGGCTGATACCTTGGAAGCAGGATTGCTAAACCAGCTGTCAGTGCCGGCCAGCGTGCCATCCATGATGTGGATAACGATGGCAAATGGGGTATAATTCTTTCTTCCTGCAGTAAAATTGGGGCTTAATTTTGTTACGATGCTCATCCTAATGCATTGTTGTGTTGTGGGGTATATTCATCTGCAACCAGCTCTGGCTCCTCTTCTACAGAGACAGAAGTCGCGGTTGCTTTTTCTACTGATACTGTCACCGGAGAAGCGACAGTTGCTTTTTCTACTGATACAGTCACTGGCGGAGTAGCTTCAATAGTGACCGGAGCAGCTGTTTTTACTTTATTCAGGTATGTCTGAAAGAAACCTTCAATGAAGTCCGCACCCGCATAGCCAATAGCTATAATGGTCACAATGGCTTCTGTCTGGTAACCATCTGCGGTTTTGAGAGAAGCACCTTTGATAATCATACCAATGGCACCAGCTACAAAGCCGATGAAGATACTTACCAGGAGACGGCCTGTATCCATTTTTTCAGGGGTATTTCCTGAAGCTACCTGTTGTGCGTTGGAATCACTTAGTTTTTTCAGTCCTACGGCGATTCGGATTCCCTGGCCCAATGCACCAAGGAGACCACCGGCAATTACGGTGTAGATAATGTCTGTGATGGACATAACATTCAATTTTTGGGGTTGTGGTTTTACAATATCTTTCTGGTATATCGAATTTTGGGGCTTGTGCTTTTTCTTATTAAGCCAAATATAACAAATATGCCGCAGTGTTGTTTAAAAATTAATTAATGAATAATCGCTATTGCTCAGTCAGGCGGCCTATTACAACCGGGCCTAATAACCCTGCCGGCAGCAAATTCCATTCTGGTCGGATAAAGATATTAGTATGGGTAGCCCGTTGTGCTTCCGGCACCCCTCTGTCACCCACCAACCTATTTCGCCAGCTATTAATAACAATGATTTGCAGGTCATTTCTGCCGTTTTTCAATGATACCGGCACCCTGAAAGGAGGCGTCCATACAATGCCCAGATCCTTTCCATTTAAGGATATTTGGGCAACACCAACATCCTGAATTTTTCCGAGATCAAGATAAAGAGAATCAGATGGTATCCCATCCCAGTTAAATGACTGCTGATAAGTGGCAGCACCTGAATAGTATTTTATAGCGGAGTCACTGTTGTTAGTCCAGCTTTCCAGTCTTTTAAATGTTTTAACAGGCATGTTTTTAAATTGTACCTGCCAGGGGTTATTCAAAGTGTCTTTGGGGATAAACACATAATTGTTAGACCCCGGTTCTCCATCCCCGGTAAAAGGTTTTCTAAAAACGATAAAATAAGACCCATATGGCGCAAAATTCAGCGACATCACAGTTTGTCCCTTTACATGCCTGAAAGACGAAATTTGGCGTACTTCTCCCGTTACAGGATCCCAGCATTCGGGGAGCCGGCCTGTGATCCTGAAACTCACATTTACCTTTACAGCTGTATCCGCCCTGTTACTTACAAAGTAATAGTCAATGGTATCCTGCTCATGGTGGATCCAGTTAATATTATCACCAATAAAATCAGGTGTGAGTGTTACATTGGTTTGTAGGGAATTTATTTTCTGCTGTAGAGGTTCAGACAATTTGTAATCAGCTGGTACCACCAGCTTTCTGTATCTCATACCACCTGGTAATACAAGGATTCCATCCTTCAATTCCATTTTCATCAACTGCTCTTCATTGATCACATCGTAATCATTGTAAGGCAATACATGTGCAGGATCGCTCTCTTTATTTCGCGCAATATTCGGTACATGATCACCATAGAAGTACACAACATCTGCTACAAATCTGCCTTGCTGCATCATGTACTGTACCCTTGCCATGTAATTAAAAAACGCATCCGCCAAAGGCCACCAGGTAATATGCCGGTTAAAATGTGTACCTGCAAAATACTCCTGCCCCGGCTCTCCCATAGATGCCGGCGAAGAAGTAAACGTATGGAGGAATACGAGATTTAAACCTGCACATACCTCATGATCGAAAGAGCTTTTCATATCGTGCCAGATCACATCGTTCCAGTGCTTACCGATGGTAGTAAATGCCTCCGCACCTACCAATCGTTTATTGTAAATATGTGCTGCACTTGCTGCCTGCTTTACAAAAAACCGGCTATCAGGATCAGGACGGTGGGCAGAAGGTGACCAGAATTCACTCATCATAATGTCGCTATGTCCATAGTTCTTTAATCCATCAAAAAAACCAACGTGAGGACCGGAACATTCAGGGCCTATGCCCATTCCATATTGTGCAGCATGCTCTTTAAATACCTTGTAATGATAATCGGATACAAGATCGCCGATAGTTTTTCTAAAATCATTCAGGAACTGATTGCTGGAATCAGGACTATCAATAATTTTTCCTGCTACTATAGGCAGATAAGGTAGCAGATCGTATCCCCTGCGTACCTGAAATTCTTTGCGGAAATTCTCCGTCCAGTTTATACCTCCCAGTTCCCAGCTATCCGTTTGTAAATAACGTAATGTTGTTCCAGCATCTGTCCCAATACCATCCAGTAATGGTTTTACGTGGGTATGCCAATATCTGTCAAAATGGGTGGCACTCATATAGTCGATCACAAGGCCCTGCCATTGCCCACTGGCAGTGGAAATGCGTGCACCATTGTTAGTATAACCAAATCGCATGATCACCCATTTGCCTGCAGGCACCTTCCATTTCAAGCGCCCTGTATTGTCCATATAGCGGGTAACATCACGTACCTCTCCATGATAAGCATTTGCCTTACCCGCCACCTCATTTTTTAGTAAATAACGGGTATCAGCAGCTGAGAATC
>Ga0182005_1000304_pt1 | contig 29797 bp, 26 predicted proteins | sample Sormic07211103_1_FD_123021 | JGI IMG/M metagenome (GOLD analysis project Ga0182005, IMG submission 123021) | Rhizosphere microbial communities from Sorghum bicolor, Mead, Nebraska, USA - 072115-103_1 MetaG | ecosystem: Host-associated > Plants > Roots > Rhizosphere | place: USA: Nebraska...
CGGCACCTGCAGCAATGATGGCATCGGTGAGGCCATCAACCCCAAAGCCTTTCAGACTATGTGTCTCAAATTGCTTCAGGAGTATTTCATGTGCATAAGTGGAAGTAAAGATCCACTCATCCATGGTATATGTGTAAAACCTGGTGCCAAAGTGTTGGCGGAAGTTCTTTTGTTGTTGTTTGGCGTAGAGTACTTCAGCGGGTTTGAGGCTTTGCAGGAGTTTGTCAGCATACTCGATGGTACCCTGTGCTACAAAGAATTCACCGGTGGAGATATCCAGAAAGGCAACGCCGGCTGCGTCATCGTGGAGATGTACGGCCGCCAGGAAGTTGTTGTTGGCATTTTCGAGGATCTTATCATTCACGGCAACCCCGGGCGTCACCATTTCGGTAACACCACGTTTTACAATTCCTTTTACGGATTTGGGATCTTCCAGCTGGTCGCAGACTGCTACGCGATGCCCTGCTTTTACCAGTTTGTGGAGATATGTGTCCAGTGAATGGTGTGGAAAACCAGCCAGATCTACGTAAGAGGCCGAGCCATTAGCTCTTTTGGTCAATACGATCCCCAATACTTTGGAGGCTATGACTGCGTCTTCATTAAAAGTTTCATAAAAATCGCCCACGCGGAACAAAAGCACGGCATCCGGGTAACGGGTTTTAATAGCCTTATGCTGTTGCATCAGTGGGGTTTCTTCCGATTTGCTTTTCGCCATTCGGCAAAAATAGATAAAATGTCCTTTATTTCCCGCCGGGCTGGGAAGAGGTGGTTCACTCCTTAATTTTGTTCCTGTAATTCCTGGGACTATCCGTGAAACGACAAAACCAACAATTACAGTGCGTCGAAACACTTAACTTTGCGCCATGCGAAAACTTAGCATGGACGAACTAGGCCGCAAAACAATCGAAGAATTCAAGGCCGCCGAAAAAACACCACTCGTATTAGTCATGGACAATGTGCGGAGCATGCACAACGTAGGCTCCGTATTCAGAACGGCCGATGCCTTTCTGATTCAAGGCATTGTACTCTGTGGATATACGCCGGTTCCTCCTCATCGTGATATTCAGAAAACCGCCCTTGGTGCTACCGAAACCGTTCAATGGCAATACTATGCCACGACTGTAGAAGCTGTAAACGCACTTAAAACAGCCGGTTACCGGGTATTAGCTATCGAACAGGCCGAAAACAGCATCATGCTGGATCAGTTCCAGCCTGAAAAAGGCGGGCAACCCCTGGCACTGGTATTTGGCAACGAAGTATCCGGAGTAGATGCAGAAGTCATGAAGCTGGTAGACGGGTGCATTGAAATCCCTCAACTGGGCATGAAACATTCTTTGAATATATCTGTTAGCACAGGTATTGTAGTTTGGGATATCTTTGTAAAGTTAAAATAGTAACAGGAGATGATTACGACAGTAAATAAATACCTCTCGCTGGTAAAATTCAGCCATACCATATTCGCCATGCCATTTGCGCTGACGGGTTTCTTTATCGCCACTGCCAGGGCAGGGTATTCTTTCAGCTGGCAACTGTTTGTATTGGTTGTATTATGTATGGTCTTTGCCAGAAGTGCTGCAATGGCATTTAACCGCTGGCTGGATGTGGATATCGATAAGATTAACCCACGTACCGCTAAACGCGAGATCCCTGCTGGAATCATTACGAAGAACAATGCCCTGCTGTTCATAATCGCGAACTGTGCATTGTTTATTGCCACCACCTACTTTATTAACATGATCTGCTTTATCCTGTCACCAGTTGCTTTGATCGTGGTGCTGGGATATAGTTATACCAAGCGCTTCACGGCGCTGTGCCATATGGTACTGGGGTTGGGTTTGTCACTGGCACCTATAGGAGCATACCTATCTGTAACAGGGCACTTTGCCGTATTGCCGGTACTGCTTTCCTGCCTGGTGCTATGCTGGGTATCTGGATTTGACATCATTTATTCCCTACAGGACGAAGATTTTGACCGTTCCCAGGCCCTGAATTCAGTACCTACCTGGTTAGGAAAGGCAGGTGCCCTGCATTTTTCTGAAGGGTTGCATGTAGTAGCTGGTGCACTGGCTATTACGATCGGGTTGATGGGGCAGTTCCATTGGCTATATGCGATTGGCGCGGCAGTATTCATTATCATGCTGATTTCTCAGCACCTGCTGGTAAAGCCGAACGACCTGAGCAGGGTGAATATCGCCTTCATGACTACTAATGGTATTGCCAGCGTGGTATTTGCTGTATTTGCAATTGCTGACATGTTATTTTTAGGGTAATGGGAAGAATACTGGCCATAGACTATGGAAAAAAGCGAACGGGGCTGGCGGTTACAGATCCTTTGCAGATCATTGCAACAGGACTCACCACCATACCTTCTCAAACGCTGATACCTTACCTGAAAAAGTATTTTGAAACAGAGCAGGTAGAGCTGATCCTGATAGGGGAACCCAGGAACCTGGATGGAAGTGATACAGATGCCACTGCTTTGGTTGCCGAGTGCGTAAGGATACTGAAGAAGAACTTCCCGGATATGCCCCTGAAGCAGGTAGACGAGCGGTTTACCTCTAAAATGGCATTTCAGACCATGATAGACAGCGGGCTAAAGAAGAAAGACAGACAAAATAAGGCCCTTGTCGACGAGATCAGTGCCACTATTATATTACAGGAATACCTGCGCTCCAAATAGGGCTGGCGTGAAAAGCCAGCCGCAGGCCACATAAAAAAATCGCTTCTACCGCAGGTGGAAGCGATTTTTTTGTCATTTTTGTACCTTTGCATTTTGAAAAATATCGAACTATAATGATTTTACCTATCGTCGCCTACGGCCATCCGGTACTCCGTAAGGTGTGTGAAGACATCACACCAGAATACCCAGACTTAGACAAACTGATCGCAAATATGTGGGAAACCATGTATGCGTCCAGTGGTGTAGGCCTCGCAGCACCCCAGATTAACAGGCCCATCCGCCTTTTCGTAATAGACAGCGAACAAATTATCAATAACCTGGAAGAGGATGAGAAAGACGAGTATCCTGGCGATGCCGGCGTAAAACGTGTTTTCATTAACGCACACATCGTAGCTACCAGTGGCGATGAATGGCCTTACAACGAAGGTTGCCTCAGTATCCCTAAAGTAAGAGAAGACGTATACCGTCCGGAAACTGTCACCATCCGCTATGTAGACGAAAACTTCCAGCCGCACGAAGACACCTTTACCGGCGTTACAGCGCGCGTAATATTCCATGAATACGACCATATAGATGGTAAATTATTCATTGATCACCTCAAACCTCTCAAGCGCAGGATGATCAAAAGCAAGCTGGACGATATATCCAAAGGAAAGATCCGGGTAGATTACAAAATGATATTTCATAAATAAAATGTGTTAAAATTTTGTAATGTTATAAATCTCTATTATTTTAGTGCCTGCAAACTAATCAACTATAATTGGGAGCAGCACTTACATATACTGAAGCCGAACTGGTAACTGGATTAAAAGCCAGGAACGAAAAGTTTTTCGGTTATTTATATGACCATTATTCACCGGCATTGTATGGTATCGCCCTCAGGGTAGTGGTCGATGAAACGCTTGCCGGCGATGTGTTGCAGGAAATCTTTCTCAAGATCTGGAGGGGTATAGATCGTTATGATACAGATAAAGGGCGCCTTTTCACCTGGATGGTGAACATAGCGCGCAATACAGCTATCGATACGCTCCGCTCCAAAGGCCACAAGCTCGGCCAGAAAGTTCAGGAAATAGGAAACAATTCCCTTTTAGTTGATCAACTGGCGGTACATCCGTCTGTTGATCATTTGGGATTGGCGAAAGTGGTGGAACAGTTGAACAAGGAACAACGTGTTATTATAGACCTGGCCTATTACAAGGGTTGTACGCAGGAAGAGATTTCCAAAATACTGGATATCCCTCTTGGTACGGTCAAGACCAGGATGCGTAATGCGATCATACAATTGCGGAATATTTTAAAACAGATGTAAGCAAGTGGATGTTCAACGTTACATATCATCCGGTGTTATTGAAAACCATTTGATCGGTTTGGTCTCCGATGCGGAAAGCCGCGAAATGGAGGCCGCGATCCAACAGCATCCTGAAGTAAAGGCTGCTGTAGATGCTGTACAACAGGATCTGGAAAAATATGTGATGATGCTGGCGAAGAAGCCACCTGTGAACCTGAGAAAGCAAATTCTTGATAGAATAAAACAGGATACCACCACTGAAGAGCCTGTGGTACCAGTATCTCAACCCGTTGCAACCGACGAGGAAATTCCTGTAATCGACTACGCACCCAAGACCCCTCTTTCTCCGTTAAAAATATGGCAATATAGCGCCGCTGCCGCATTTACCTTGCTTGTAGCCAGTGCCGTAATGAACATTGCCTATTATACCAAATACAACGATTCCCAAAGCCAATACGCCAGTCTTCAAAGTAACCAGGGCAGTGTTGCAGCCGAAAAGGATTCTTTAACGGCTCAGTTACAGCATGCTCAGAAAGAACTGGCGATGATGAAAGATCCAGCCTTTAAATGGATTAAAATGCTGGGTACGCCAAAGCACCAGGGCACTGTAGCCACCATTTGCTGGGATCCGCAGTCAAAAGCTACATTTATTCTCGCACAAAAACTTCCAGAACCGCCACCAGACATGCAATACCAGCTGTGGGCGATCGTTAATGGCAAGTGTATAGATGCAGGTGTGTTCGCTGCAGGTGAACAGGCCACTTCTATGCAAAAGGTCAAAGACGTAGTCAACGCACAGGCATTTGCAGTTACCCTCGAAAAGAAAGGTGGTAACCCAACCCCTACCCTAGACCAGATGTTTGTAGCTGGCAAAGTGGCTGGATGACATGAAAAAGTCTCTTACGCGCTCATTTTCAATTATTCCGCAATAATTGCTATATTTCCTTTATTATTGCATTCCCTTTAACCATTAATTATTATTTGTATTTATTTGTAATCACACGCAGCTGTACCGGAACACGGGTACTTTTTTCTGTAGCGTTTACGGCTATGATGTGGGAGCACACGTGAAAAGATATTTTTAAACTAATTCTTTAACTGTTTTGGAATCCGCGTTCACATATACGGAATCTGAGCTGATTCAGGGCTTAAAGGCTAAAGACCAAAAGGTATTTAGTTACCTGTATGACCGTTACTCTCCGGCTTTGTACGGTGTGGCGCTGAAAGTGCTCAACGACGAAAGCAATGCGAGTGATTGTCTTCAGGAAGTATTCATGAAGATCTGGCGAAACATTGATCGTTACGATGAAAGTAAAGGTCGTTTGTTTACATGGATGCTGAATATTACCCGCAATACAGCCATCGACACACTTCGTTCTAAGGCACACAAAATGGATCAGAAAATCCAGGACATCGGAGATGACGTACATTTATATACAGGCAATTTAGCCGTACACCCTTCCGTTGACCATCTCGGACTCTCCAAAGTTCTGGAAAAACTGACAAAAGAACAACGCATCATCATTGATCTGGCCTACTACAAAGGTTGCACCCAGGAAGAAATTTCCAAGGTGCTCGAAATCCCTTTGGGTACGGTCAAGACAAGGATGAGGAACGCGATCATTCAATTAAGAAACCTGTTAAAATTAGTTTAAGAAGTGGGTGCAACAAGTTACATATCTTCCGGTATTATTGAAGCCTATGTTAGCGGACTTGCTTCTTCCATCGAAAGGGAGGAGCTGGAACTGGCCATAGCACAATATCCGGAGGTTGCTGCAGAATACAGAAGCTGCCAGCAGGATATGGAGCAATACATAATTTTTCAATCAGTCACACCACCTGCCACTTTAAAAGAGAAATTACTTTTACAGCTTGATACCGAGGAAACTGCACGTGCAAACGGAACTTACGTCGATGTAGATGCTGCACCGGAAACGCCTGCACGTAAAATACTCGTAAGCGGCGCGTGGCGCTGGGTAGCTGCTGCCTCATTCCTTTTACTGGCCGGAAGTGTACTGTTAAATTATACACAGTTTACTCGATACAACGATATGCGGCAAAAATATGAAGCACTGGTAACATCCAATACTTCTATGGCGGCTGAAACAAATGTGTATCGTACCAGACTGGAACAAGCCGAACAAAACCTCCACATCGTTCAGGACCCTTCCATGAAAACGGTGAAGATGCCGGGCACAAAACCGTTCCCGACTGCACTCGCTACCGTATACTGGAACCAGACTTCCAAAGAAGTCTTCGTAATGGTAAACAACCTGCCACAACCCACCTCCGATAAACAATACCAACTGTGGGCCATCGTAGATGGTAAACCCGTTGACATGGGCGTATTTGAAACTGGCACCGACGCGAAAGTCATGCAGAAAATGAAATCTGTCGACAATGCGGAGATGTTTGCCGTTACTTTGGAGAAAAAAGGCGGTAGCCCGGAACCAACTTTAGACCAGATGTATGTAGCCGGTAAGATATAATCCCACGGTATTTCGTAATTTGCAGCATGCGATTATTGTTGTTATTCATTGTTGCTATCTTATACAGTAACATTTCACGTGCCCAGGATACGGCTAACTATAGGGGGATGACTGTCAACCTGGATGAAGTCGTCGTACAGGCCAAGCGGGTAGGCTTTGATGTCAATAGCTTTATCAAAAGGGTAGAAACTGATACTACCTTCTACCGGGCTTTCCGGAATCTTCATTTATTAGGCTATTCGGCCGACAACGATATCCGTATTTATGGTAAGAAAGGAAAAATAGAAGCTTTCCTGAAAAGCCAGACAGTGCAAACCATGGCAGGTACCTGCCGTACTATGAAAGTTTTGCACGAAGAAACAGGCGGCGACTTCTATACCTCCAAAGGTGACTACAGGTACTACACAGCCGAACTGTATGCAAACTTCTTCTTTACCAAAGGAACGATATGCGCCAAGGCCAACGGAGAATCTATCGAACCGTCCAAAGGCAATCTTGCCAAACATAAAGCGCAGCTCAAACAACTGATTTTCAATCCCGGTCAGCCTATCAAAGGCGTGCCGATCGTAGGTGGCAAGGTGGCCATCTTCGATCCTGAAGTAATACGCCTTTACGACTTCTCCATTACTTCTGAAGATTTCAATGGAGTACCCTGCTGGGTGTTTACCGCTACTGCCAAAAAGAACCTGGGGTATTTTGATAAGAATGATATCGTGATCAATGAACTGATCACCTACTTCACCAAAGATGCCTTCGATATCGTGAACAGAAAATATTCACTTTCTTATAAGACCCTGGTGTTTGATTTCAATGTGAAGATGAATGTGCAACTGGTAAAAAAACAAAATCTGCTTACACCGGTTTTAGTGACGTACGAAGGAACATGGGATGTACCTTTCAAAAAGAGAGAAACAGCAATATTTATCGCGAAGTTTCACGAGTTCACAAAATAATGCAGGATCAACATAGCTTTACATTCTTCTGAGAATAAGAAAGGCCCGTTCGTAAGAACGGGCCTTTTATTTAATTCTTTTTAGTGGATAACTGTGATCGCACCTGTTTTCCTTACATACTCACCTGTCTTCTGCACTGTATATTCCATCACCCACACATATGTTCCAACTGGTACCCTGGTGCCGTTTCTCGTGCCTGCCCATCCTATATCAGGGTCGGTCGTGTAGTAGATCTGTGCACCCCATCTGTCGTAGACACTGATCGAGAACGACTGCAACGGACACCGGTATCGCGGCCGGAACAGGTCATTGTTCCCATCTCCATTCGGACTAAACCCACTCGGTAACCATACCTGACATTCACAATCCTTAAAACCCACTTCAACGGAATCAATAGCCGTACCACAGGTGTTTTGTGCTACCACGGCATAGATGCCCGCCGTATTCACTTTATACAGTGCTACCGTACTGCTGTCCTGCCATTTGTAGTTATTGCCCGCACCCTTGGGATACAGGGTATAAATCTCTCCGTTACACAGTACAGTATCTCTGCCCAGGCTTACCCGCAGGGTATCTTCAATCTGTACATGTATGGTATCGCTGCTTTCGCAACGGCCTATTTGTGCATGCACATAATAGTAACCGGTTTTTGTTACATAGTAGGTTGCCTGCTTACTGCTGTCCTGCCACCGGTAGGTACCTGTTCCGAAATCAGCGGTGAGTACAAGTTTTTCACCTTTACAGATGATAGTATCATTACCCAGGTTCACATTGCGAAGGGCATTGTAACGAACCCGGATGGTGTCAATCACATTACAGGTGTTATTGATGGTAGCATAGCACCACAGATCTGCAGGACGGCTGGCTGATATAGTAGGTGTAGTAGCACCGGTGCTCCACAAATAGGCCGTGGCACCACTGGTCGCGCCATTGATAATCACCGTTTCGTCAGGACAAAGTAAAGTATCCGGTCCCAGTGAGTATGGGTGCTCAGTGCCACCGAATGCAATACGAATACTGTCTATAAAAATGCCACAGCCTTTGGCATTTGCATTCACGATATAGGTGAACGCCGCGCGGGCTGTATCGCTATGTACAATGATGTCTGGTGTGGTTTCGCCTGTATTCCAGGAGAAGGTACAGTTCTGGGCAGTGGCATCCAGCTGAAGGGTTTCACCCAGACAGAGGATCACATCATTTCCCAGTTCTATCTCCGGCTCCGGGGTGTAGAATACATTCATAGAATCAGGTACCAGGCAGCCATTGATCTTCACTTTGTAGGTCTGCATAGTATCGACCACAATACTCTGACCTGTAGAGCTATCCTGCCAGAGGTAGGAGGCACCTGCTACATAAGGAGCGGTCAGGGTGATGGTAGTACCTTCACAGAGGGTTGAGTCGGTAGGGCCAAAGTCGTAGGGTACAGGAGCTACAACAGTGATGGTATTGGTAGAAATGTCTTCCACACCGCTCCGGTAAGCTACCAGGGTGATGGTATAGTCGCCGAGGGTGTTGTAAAGGTGAACCCCGTTTATAGCTTTGGAAGAATCATATTTGCCGGAAGCCGGATCACCATAGTACCATTTGACGGAGTCAATGCCATCACGGTCAGCTGTGGCGATAATAAAACGAATACTATCGTTCTGGCAGGTACTATTGTAGGTGAAGGGCGTTGAGGCCCACGAGGTGGTTGAACTGCCTAAAACCAGTAAAACCACTAAAATTAGATATAGGTTTCTCATGCTTGGGACATGGGTTAGCCATAAAATTAACAGAAATTCATGATATATGGTATTTTTTTAATGGAAACGTAAAAACTTCGTTCTGTTAACATCGGGTTAGCAAACCTACCATATCAATATCCTACTTTTAATTCTGAGAGAGAAGTAAAGCAGCTTCCCATGCTGCTCAGGCATCCCGCCATGCGGGATGCCTTTTTACAACAGCTAATCTTCCAGCGGTCTGGCTGAGATATATCTCCTCCATTTTTCTAACACCGCTTTAAAGTCTTCCGGCATTGGACTTTCAAAATGTATTGGCTGACGGGTACGCGGGTGAATAAAGCCCAACGTCTGTGCATGGAGGGCATGCCTTGGCATGAGCTCAAAGCAGTTATCCACAAATTGCTTGTATTTATTGAAAACGGTGCCCTTCAGGATGCGGTCACCGCCGTAAGTATCGTCATTGAACAGGGAATGCCCGATATGCTGCATATGTACCCTGATCTGGTGTGTACGACCTGTTTCCAGGCGACACTCGATGAGTGTTACATAGTTAAAACGTTCCAGCACCTTGTAGTGGGTAATGGCATCTTTACCATACTCACCCTCAGGATAAGCATCCATGATCTTTCTAAAACGTTGATGGCGACCTACATGTGCTTCTACGGTGCCTTCATCTTCTTCAAAATCTCCCCATACCAGGGCAATATACCTTCTCTGTACAGAGTGATCAAAAAATTGCTTGGCCAGGTCGTTCATCGCCTTTTCCGATTTGGCAATAACGAGGAGGCCACTGGTATTTTTATCAATACGGTGTACGAGACCGAACCGGGGAATTTCAGGTACAGTTACCTCCGTGGTCTGTCCACCCAGGTACCAGGCCAGTCCGTTCACCAGGGTACCGGTATAGTTACCACAACCCGGATGTACGACCATCCCTGGTTGCTTGTTAATGATCATAATGTCGTCGTCCTCAAATACGATGTTCAGGTCCATCTGTTCCGGAATTACATCAGTATTCTCAGGATTCTTGGTGGTCATCACCACAATCTTGTCGAAGGCTTTGACTTTATAGTTGGACTTAACAGGTTTATCATTGACGATCACCCAACCGGATTCGCAGGCCTGCTGAATCTTGTTACGGGTAGCACCTTCTACCCGGTTCATCAGAAATTTGTCGATACGGAGGGGTTCTTGTCCCTTATCGGCAACAATACTGACACGCTCATACAGCTCCTCACTGCCTTCGCCGCTTTCCAGCTCATCATCCAGTTCAATCAGATCTTCGGTCATGAATTTCAGAAATTTCTGCAAAGGTATGTCATTTTGGCCGCTTTTATAGTGGGGCTTTCACCCTAAAATACGGCTGACCCGTACCTGACCCGTACCTGACCCGTACATAACCCGCAGATATCCCGCCTCTTTATAAATGCGGAATATCTGCGGGTTATAGGCGGGATATCTGCGGGTTATCTGCGGGATATCTCCCTGAAAGCACTATTAAAAGAGTCTTAAATAAGCCGGGCCGGTTACTGATCAATTTCATTTTTTTCAAATAAAGGATCCCATCGCGGGCTTAACCGTGTCAAAAGTGATACACCCCTGCTTTATCGCCATATCATTTCCAGTAGGCAACATTTCAGTAACTTTGTTGGGTTATGACCAACAGAACCATTCATATCCAGGACCTGGGCGTAATTGAGTACCAACCAGCCTGGGATTACCAGGAGCAATTGCTACAGGAGAACGTAAGGATCAAGCAGGCAAGAGGCCGGGGAGAACTTTCTTCCGATGCCGTAACAACAACGAACCATTTTCTCTTTTGTGAACATCCCCCTGTATATACCCTCGGCAAGAGCGGACATATGGAAAACCTGTTGCTCAATGAAGAGCAGCTGGCTGATAAGGGCATTACCTTTGTGCCTACGAACAGGGGAGGAGACATCACCTACCATGGTCCGGGGCAGGTAGTGGGTTATCCAATCCTGGATCTCGAACACTTTTTCACCGATATAGGCAAATACCTTCGTTTACTGGAAGAAGTCGTGATCCGCACACTGGCGGATTATGGCATCAAAGGAGAACGATCTCCTGGTGAAACCGGGGTATGGCTGGATCCGGAAGATCCTAAGAAAGCCAGGAAAATCTGTGCCATGGGGGTCCGCTGTAGCCGCTGGGTGACCATGCATGGGTTTGCCCTGAATGTGAATACTGATCTGGGGTACTTTGGGAATATCATTCCCTGTGGTATTGTGGACAAGAAGGTGGCGGCCATGCAGGAAGAACTGGGTAATGAAATACCGCTGGCCGACGTGAAGGAGAAACTATTGAAGCATTTCGCTGAAGTTTTTGATGCGGTTATCGCTTAAAAACTGTCAATAAATAAAACATGCATGAAAGAGGGTATTCACCAACGGGAATGAAAATCCATTTTCACAAAAAAAGAGCCGGTATCAATTGTAGATACCGGCTCTTTCTTATTGGGGGATACCCCATTTATTTAATTTCTATAGGTAAGCGGAATAAACACATTCCACTTTTCAAGTACCTTCCCATCTTCCAAAATCTCAAAATTGAACCAGCCGGCATGAAGGAAGATCGCTTTTTCCAGGATGAGGAAAGGCTCTTTTACCTCCTTGATGTCGAACAGGAAAGTGCCATCAGGTTCATAGAATTTCACCACGTATTTCTTATTAGGGGCATCAGGCAATTTGATATTCACATTGCCGTCTGCAGTGGTATAGATATAGTTGGAAGGATGCCATACAATCTTCTCTTCTTTCGGCGCCTCTTTTTCCTTCTCCTTTTCTGATGCTTTTCCTTTATCAGTCCCTACCGGTGGTGGTGCGGTGGTCGTGGCTACCCCAGCTGCCTTGGCCGCAGCAATCGCCGCTTTAATATCCGCAGCAGTCAGCTTTTCCCGGTCGTTAATAGAGGAATCCGGTATAGCCAGCACCACTTTTGTAAAGAAATAACGGCCGTTGTTGAAGATGATACACATACGATAATAGTTGGAGCCTGGTAATGGCTTGCCATCATCGTAAGCACATCTGATATCTTCCGGATTGCTGATATAACCAATGGTATTAAAGTTCAGGACGCTGTCCAGCGAGCGCTGAACGCCGATCGACTTCACATCTCTAAACCCCGAAATGAATTCGAGGCGGATTTTCCCTGTCTGGATCAGAGCCGAAAACTCCGGAAACACCGGAGGATTTTTTTGTTGAGCCTGTACTGAAAATACTAATGCTGATAGTGCTAATACTGTGACAATAAAAATTCGCGACAACTGCTTCATAAATTCCTGATTCCTATAACTACAATTAGCTTCAAATATAGTAAACGCCTTTTTAAATATTCGTTAATATAGTAATATACCGTGCTTTAGTGAAAGATTTCCTTGCAATCCCCCGGAATGGATCAGTAAAACCCTGCTTCCCGCCGGAAAAATGCCAGATTCCACCTCTTTTTTAAATCCAATTACCAGCTTGCCTGTATACACCACATCCAGGGGAATTTTTGTTTCCTCATAGAAATGATTCATACCCGCAATCAGCTCCGGTGTCACCTTTGCATATCCACCGCCATGGTGCTCATGCACTAACTCCCAATGCGGTAGTTCTTTGTTTTTTAAAAGCACCTGTACTTCATGTGCCAGATAGGTGGCCCCTTTCAGCACCACATATCCTCTTAACTGCTGCGTTGGCTTTGCGCTGTTGATCAAACCAGCCAGTGTAGTACCTGTTCCTACAGCACAAATGATATGTGTAAAATCCGATATATCCTGGATGGACAGCACCTCTTCACATCCTTCAGCACCTGCTGCATTATGGCCTCCTTCGGGCACGATATAAGCGCCAGGAAACCGGCTCGTCCAGTCAACCCGGTCTTTATCTCTATACACTTCTCTCGTTACAAAATGCAACTGCATGCCCTGCTGTTGTGCCAGCTGTAAAGTATGGCTTAATACAGGCGCTGCTTCTCCTCTTACCACTGCTGTACATCGTATGCCTAACAACTGGCACGCTGCTGCTGTGGCAGCCAGGTGATTGGAATACGCACCGCCGAAGGTCACGATATGATCTTTACCAGCTGCTCTGGCGGCCGCAACATTACATTGCAGCTTGAACCATTTATTGCCGGATACAGCTCCATGTAACATGTCTAAACGCAACATGGCTGCCTGTATTGTACCGGGCAGCCATGTTGGCGTAATGTATTGTAACTGAATATTACTATAGTCGAATAACATTAATTGAACAGGCTATTGCGCAAATTTAATGCTTGTCCTCCTTTTGACAGCAACACATTTATCCAGCCAATCTCACCTGTATTAAAATACTGGATTTTGATTTTGTGATATCCTTTCTTTAAACCGATCACACCTGCTTTTTCTGTAGTATTATGTACACCATCATTATCTGCAACTACTTCATCGTCGATGTATAATACTGCGCCATCATCGGAGAGCAGGTTGAAAGTATACATTGCATCTGCATCTACTTTCACATAACCTGTATAAGTGATACCGAAGTCTTTTTTAATAGCCAGAAAAGGGCGCAGGTCCAGACCGGCGATGGTACCACTGGTATCTCCTTTTTCACTCAGTTCTTTCGCTGTTTTCGGTACATTCTTATACACGGCTGAGAAGCGTAACCCATTGTTCGCAGGTTTTACGCTGGCAGCTTCCCTGTAAGGTTTACGGGTATAAGTAGTGCTGTATACATTGCTCTTACGACCACCGGGTGTCACTTCTATGTATTGTAACACGACGGTTCCGTTTTCCGGTATACGGATAGGGAATGGTTGCGTATATCGTTTACTGTTAGTAGCTGGTCCGCTGCCATCGATGGTATAAAAAATAGCTGCACCTTTTACGCCGGGAGTCAGTGTCACGGTGGCAACTTCCGTTGCAACCAGGGTGTCTTTCAGCTGAGCCGGTTCTGGTATTCTGAAGTTCACCCCCTGTTTGTCAATCGCTGCCAATACAGCGGGTGCCTTCTTTTGAAAACGGGTCCAGTCGCGCTTTGCAGCAGGAGACCATGCCACTTCGGATAATGCCAGTGCTCTGGGCCATGCCATGTAATCTACATAAGTTTGATCCGGCATATATTCCGTCCAGATATTCGCCTGTACACCCTTGATATATTGCTGCTCTTCCGCAGTCAGGGAGGGGGGCAGTGGTTCGTAATTATACACGGTGTTCAGAGAAAGGTAGTTACCGATTCTGCTGGGCTCTGTAGCTTGTGGACTTTGGTAGTAATCAAGGTAAAGGTAGGTGTTGGGAGACATGATTACATCATGTTTTTCCTTTGCAGCAGCAATCCCACCTGCTTCTCCGCGCCAGCTCATCACGGTGGCATTGGGGGCTAAACCTCCTTCCAGAATTTCGTCCCAGCCAATGATGCTGCGACCTTTGCTGTTTACAAACTTTTCCATACGCTGTATGAAATAACTCTGTAAAGCATGTTCATCTTTCAGTCCCAGTTTCTGCATGAGCGCCTGTACCTGTGGTGATTCTTTCCAGCGATCTTTCGGACACTCGTCACCGCCTATATGAATATATTTACTGGGGAACAGCTCCATTACTTCAGTCAGTACATCCTGCAGGAAAGTAAATACAGAATCATTGGCAGGATTCAGTACTTCTTTTGAAATACCGAAGGTGGTCATAGTTTCATATTGCCTGCCATAACCGAAGCTGGGAAATGCCGCCAGTACTGCCTGTGAGTGACCCGGCATTTCAATTTCGGGAATGATGGTAATATGCCTTTCAGCCGCATACTTTACGATATCCCTGATTTCATTTTGTGTATAGAAACCACCGTAAGGTTTACCATCATAAGTATTGCTGCGGGCGGCATGACCTACTACGGTTTCTTTACGCTGTGAAGCGATTTGGGTAAGCTGTGGATATTTTCTGATTTCTATGCGCCATCCCTGATCTTCAGTAAGGTGCCAGTGAAAGCGGTTGAACTTGTACTGCGCCATTATATCGATGAACTTTTTTACATAGTCAGGAGGAAAGAAATGACGGCCTACATCCAGCATCAGGCCCCGATATGCAAAGCGGGGAGCATCGGATATTTCCACACCCGGTACATGAATGGCTGCGTTTTTTTCTGCGGGTAATAATTGTTGTAGTGTTTGTAAACCATAGAACAAACCAGCGGCATCCCCTTTCAGAGAGATGGTACCATTGTTTACAAAGAGTGTATATGCCTCTGGTGCCCCCGTTGTTTCTTTGATATCAATAACGGCGGTGGACTTTACTTTCGGTACAGGTTTGTCCGTCACTTCTACTTTAAACCCATATGCGTTTTGCAGAAATGCATTGAGCAAACCGGCGGTTGCTTTGGCCGCAGCCCCTTCATAATGAAGAAGTGCATTTTCGTTGAGCACAAAACTACCCGGCACACTTTGCAGTGATTTGGGTTCCGGGATGATCATGATGTCAGCTGTTTTCTTTTGAGCGGTACCATACAGGCACAGCAGCGCTGATAAAGTTGACAGGATTAGTTTTTTCATACTACGTTTATTTAAATGGTCGGTAGTAACTCAGTCTGATATGAAGGCCGGCCATAGGCCCATTGGGCTATTTTGAGCGGCTTAACATGCAAAAATGAGTCACTACCAGGCTTTCTACATGGATGGCTGTTATGCAAAATGCAGAAAGAGGTGAGGGCCTGAGGAATTAGTCATTGTTAGTAAGGAAACCTCCTTTACCTCTGTACAGCTTTACTGGTTTGTCCAGTTCAAGTGCCAGTACGGTCATATATTTATCCTGGACATTTTCAGGTACGTTAATATACACAAGACCTGGCACACTGCTCCAGGAAATTTTACCAACAACCTTATGAGACAGTTCAACGTCAGTACCTACTACATGAATGCGCCTGATATTGTTCACTAAACCTTTTATCATCACATTGCCTGTCATTCTGCCAGGGAGAAAGAGGTAGAGGGTAGTGGAATCCTTAGAGAGGGTAGTAGGTCCGTAGAAGTGGCCTTGTGGTATACCACCCACGGTATTGAAAATGGCTGGCGCATGTTTTTTATTCCAGGCCCCCAGTTCTTTCAGCACATTCACTTCTTCGGCAGGAATGTGACCAGCGGCATCAGGGCCGATATCCAGCAGCAGGTTACCACCATTACTGATGGCATCTGCAAAGATAGTGATGATTTCGTAGGGAGTTTTCCAGTTGGTATCGTCAGGATGATAGCCCCAGTTACTATTAATAGTCATACACAGTTCCCACCAGTTGTAGTGAGGGCGGGTTACGGGAAAGTTCTGTTCTGGTGTTTCATAATCACCATACCCCTGCAGGCGACCATTGATAATAGTGTTTGGATTGTGGGTAGTGAGCATGGTACGCACTTTAGCGGCTTCCCATTCGGCAGCGCTGTGTTCCCAGTCGCCGTCGAACCACCAGAGGTCAGGATTGAACAGGGTCATTACTTCTTTGAGTTGTCCTTCGTAGAAGTTGCGAAAGCGCTGCCAGCGTACGGTATCCTGGGCTGCATTGTAACGGGAGCTGTCTTTCAGGAATCCTGGGTAATCCGGATAACTCCAGTCTATCAACGAAAAGTAGGCACCTGTTTTAATACCTTCTTTGCGCAGGGCGGCATAGAAGGGGGTGAGTACATCTCTTTTGGCGGGTGTACTGTTCACCGCATCCAGCTTGCTTAATTTGCTGTCCCACAGTGCTACTCCATCATGGTGTTTGGTCGTGATCACGGCATAGCGGGCACCTGATTCTCTGATCAGTGCAGCCCAGGCAGCAGGATCATAGCTGGCGGCAGTGAAGCCTTTCAGTTGTGCCATATACTCCTGATATGGTATTTTTTTATTGTGGAAGGACCAGGATTCGTCTACCCCATTTACGGAATATATACCCCAGTGAATAAAGATTCCAAGCTTCGCATCGGAGAACCATTGCATCTTTTGAGAGATGTCAGCAGGAGGAACGTGTAGTTGGGAAAAGGCGTTGGCACATGACGCAAAGGCAATAGCAGCCTGCAAAATGATTCTTTTCATTGACAGATTAAATTGATAACAATAACGTAATAGTTCGGGTTGGTATAGTGTTTGCTGTTTTGACACCACCTACAGGACTAATATTACAGGTAACTCTAATGGCTAGAGCTACGAAAGTTGAGACACCTACTTTATTGAAAAAGAAAACGTGAAAATAGTTTTAATCAGTAAATTTAGTCCCTGGAATTTCGCCAATTACAATAAAAAATTAATAAAAACAATCTAGTAAAGATGCAACCCACTTTATTGATTCTGGCAGCCGGTATGGCGAGCCGTTACGGTAGTTTAAAACAAATACAGCAGTTTGGCCCTAGCGGTGAGACTATTATCGACTACTCTATCTATGACGCGATCAGAGCAGGTTTCGGTAAGATTGTGTTTATTATCAGAAAAGATTTTGAAGCGGAATTCAGAGAAATATTTGAACCTAAACTGAAGGGGCGCGTACAGACTGATTATGTATATCAGGAGATGGATGCTTTCCTCGATGGATATCCTGTACCAGCGGATCGTACTAAGCCGTGGGGTACTGCGCACGCTGTATTGTGTGCTAAAAATGCAATCAACGAGCCATTTGCAGTGATCAACGCGGATGACTTTTATGGCCGTGACTCCTTTGAGAAAATGGCAAAATTCCTGGAGAACTCCTGCAAACCGGATGTATACAGCGTAGTTGGTTATCAACTGAGCAAGACCATTTCAGAGCATGGTTCCGTATCCCGTGGCGTATGCGCGGCCGATAGCAATGGCAACCTGGCTGAGATCAACGAGCGTACCAAGGTTTATAAAGATGGCGACATTATCGTGTATGAAAATGCGGATGGCAGCAAGCACGAACTGGCACCCGAAACACCGGTATCTATGAATTTCTGGGGTTTCCACCAGAATGTATTTGATATGAGCCAGGAGCTGTTCAAAGAATTCCTGCAAAAAGATGGTGATAAGCCTAAGTCTGAGTTCTTTATTCCAATTGTAGTGGATAACTTCATTCGGAAGAACCTGGGGGTGGTAAACGTACTGCCAACTGCTGCACAGTGGTTTGGTGTAACTTACAAAGAAGATGCACCGGGTGTACAGGCTAGTTTGTCAGCGCTGGTAGAGTCAGGAGAATATCCTACCAACCTGTGGAAATAAACTACCAATGGTGGTAATTAGTGTAAGTCATTATACAATAATTCTACTGGTTTTATAAAAAATGTACAAAGAATAGGGGTTATATTTCAATATTTTCAAAAAGGGATGATTTGTTTGCGAAATCACTAAATTTTTTGATTGTATTGTTTTTTATTTCAATCACCAATACTTTTGTACAGTTAAACAACAAAGCAATCCTCCCATGTGGGTAAATAAAGACAATAACAAGATTAATCACATCGTAGCTCAGCTCAACTGGGCTATTACGCTCGTTGTGATCGTCGTTGTCATTATTAGCCACCAATATGGAGGATAGGTAACTGTGTACAACCAAATCGAATATACAGCCTTCCTCCACCAGAGGGAGGCTTTTTTTATGCCTGTTATTCACTAGATTTCTAATATCTGAATTATATGTATAGCTATTACAACGAGAACACCATCATTTACGTGGACGGGGAGTATAAGAAAGCCACCGAAGCCAAAATCGACCTGTTTGGTCAGTCATTACATTATGGATACGCCGTATTCGAAGGTATCAGAGCTTATAAGACTGCGAGCGGTGAAGTGAAGATCTTCAAAGCTGAAGAGCACTTCGATCGTTTCCGTCGCAGCTGTGAGCTGATTCACATGCCATACCACTATACCAACGAGGAGTTGATCACTGCTTGCTACAAGGTATTGGAGCTGAACAACATGCAGGAAGCGTACATTCGTCCCCTCGCTTATTGCCCCCCAAACATGACCCTGAAGGCTGCATCCGAAATGAACGTGATGATCTGCGCATGGGAATGGGGTGCTTACCTGGGTGAAAAGCTGCTGAAAGTAATGACTTCATCTTACCAGCGTCCAAATCCAAAGGCATTCAAGATCGAGTCCAAGTCGGCAGGCTTGTACATTAACTCCATTCTGGCTTCACAGGAAGCTAAGTCAAAAGGTTTCGATGAGGCATTGTTGCTGGATCTGGAAGGTTATGTAGCGGAAGGTCCGGGTGCCAATATCTTCTTCGAAAAAGATGGTAAAATCGTAACCCCACCTCCAGGTGCTATTCTGCCTGGTATTACCCGTGCTACAGTGATTGAACTATGTGCTGAACTGAACATTCCATTAGAAGAAAGACTGTTCACTACCGACGAACTGAAAACAGCTGATTGCGCATTCTTCTGCGGAACTGCTGCTGAGGTAATCGGCATTGAATCGCTGGATGGTCAGGGATTTGCTAAGCCATGGGCTTCCTCTTTAGGTAAGCTGCTGCAGCAGGCTTATAAAGCCAGGGTGCTGGAGAAGGAATTTGATCGTTCCTCAGTGAAGGTAGCGTAAGGGATAAAGGTGTTCAGAATATATAACTGAATCATTTTCAGGAACTTTTCTGGAAAGAGGGGTTGTATTTGTATATAATTTAGAAATAAGAACATACCGGGTTGCATTATTGCCTGGTATACCCAATGAACACTGCTTCGCTTTGATATTCAATAGGAGAGTGGTCCGATGGCGGGACGGCCATCAGACCACTCCCATTTAAGAAGATCGCACTCGTATTAGAAGATTTTTTTAATAGTTGGATTTTGGATTTTTGGGTTCACGTTATTCAATGCCATAGCGGTTTTGAGACGAAAATGGACCTTCTTGAAATCCGGTTGGACCCCCAAATGTCGGTTTGGAACTTGGCGTTTATAGCCGCTTCTTTGTATCCTGCTTAATATGATATTCAACATTTGGGAACCGGTTGAATGAACAACACCGGAACCCAGGAAAACTTTTACTAAAAGATGGAATTGAACAAGTACAGCAAAACGCTCACTCAGGACCCTACACAGCCTGCCACCCAGGCACAGTTGTACGGTATAGGTTTAACAGATGAGGACCTGAAGAAAGCACAGGTGGGCATTGCCAGCATGGGATATGATGGCAACACCTGTAATATGCACCTGAATGAACTGGCACAAGAGGTCAAGAAAGGGGTCTGGGCCAATGATCTGGTCGGCCTTACCTTCCATACCATAGGCGTCAGCGATGGTATGACCAATGGTACGCCAGGTATGCGTTACTCGCTTGTCAGCCGCGACGTAATTGCCGATTCCATCGAAACTGTAGTGGGTGGCCAATATTATGATGGCCTCATCACTGTACCTGGTTGTGATAAAAACATGCCGGGTTCCCTGATGGCAATGGGTCGTTTAAATCGCCCTGCTATCATGGTCTATGGTGGTTCAACCGCTCCTGGTCATTATAAAGGAAAGGACCTGAACATCATCTCTGCTTTTGAGGCACTGGGCCAGAAAATGGCTGGTAACCTGGACGATGTGGATTATAAAGGTATCATCATGAACTCCTGCCCAGGCGCTGGCGCCTGCGGAGGAATGTATACCGCCAATACTATGAGCTCTGCTATCGAAGCGATGGGTATGAGCCTTCCATATAGTTCTTCTACACCTGCCCAAAGCGAAGCAAAAAGAGAAGAATGTAGAACAGCAGGTAAATATATCCGCCTGTTGCTCGAAAAAGATATCAAGCCAAGAGACATCATGACTTTCAAGGCTTTTGAAAATGCTGCTGTAGTGATTATGGCTATGGGCGGTAGTACCAATGCCGTTCTGCACATGATCGCTATCGCAAAATCAGTAGGTGTGAAGTTTAACATCAACGACTTCCAGCGCATCAGCGACAGTACGCCACTGATCGCCGACCTGAAGCCAAGTGGTAAGTACCTGATGGAAGACCTCCACAATATTGGCGGCGTTCCGCTGGTAATGAAATACCTGCTGAAAGCCGGCCTGCTGCATGGTGACTGTATGACAGTAACCGGCAAAACCATTGCTGAAAACCTGGAAAGCGTTCCGGACCTGGACTTCGAAAGCCAGGACATTATCGTACCTGTGGAAAAACCACTGAAAGAATCCGGTCATATCCAGATCCTGTATGGTAACCTGGCAGAACTGGGTTCCGTAGCGAAGATCACTGGTAAAGAAGGTGAATTCTTCCGCGGTCCTGCCAGAACATTCGATGGTGAATATGAACTGATCGCAGGTATCACCAGTGGCCGTGTAAAGAGCGGCGACGTAGTGGTGATCCGCAACGTGGGCCCGAAAGGTGCACCAGGTATGCCTGAGATGCTGAAACCAACTTCCGCTATTATGGGTGTGGGTCTGGGTAAAAGCGTAGCACTGATCACCGATGGCCGTTTCTCCGGTGGTACCCACGGTTTCGTGGTAGGTCACATCACCCCTGAAGCTGTAGAAGGTGGTCTGATCGGACTGGTTGAAGACAATGATATTATTGAAATTGACGCAAAACATAACACCATTAAGCTGGAAGTAAGTGATGAAGAAATCGCTGCACGCCGCGCCAAATGGGTAAAACCTGCCCTGAAGGTAACTAGTGGGGTATTATATAAATACGCAAAACTCGTTTCAAATGCAACAGAAGGATGTGTTACCGATGAAGCCTGAGGCGGCTACTAAGCCAGCAGCGGCTACTGCGGAAAAACTACATATAACCGGTTCCGAAGCCGTTATCCGCTCGCTGATTGCAGAAGATGTGAAAACCATTTTCGGCTATCCAGGTGGGGCCATTATGCCCATTTATGATGCCCTTTACGATTTTCAGGATGAGGTCCATCACATATTAGTACGCCATGAACAGGGTGCTACCCATGCTGCGCAGGGGTATGCCCGTACCTCCGGTAAGGTGGGTGTGGTATTTGCCACTTCAGGCCCTGGTGCTACCAACCTGGTAACAGGTCTGGCAGATGCTTATATGGACTCTACTCCAATGGTGTGTATCACTGGCCAGGTGGCTGCTCACCTGCTGGGTACCGATGCCTTTCAGGAAACTGACGTGATCGGGATCACCATACCCATTACTAAATGGAATATTCAGGTAACCCGTGCAGAAGATATTCCGGGGGCTATTGCAAAAGCATTTTATATTGCTGCCAGCGGTCGTCCGGGTCCTGTACTCGTAGATATCACGAAGAATGCACAGGTAGCTAAGTTCGATTTTGAATACAGCAAGTGCGAATATATTCGTAGTTATCACCCCGTTCCAAAACTGAACAACGAAGCAGTGAAATATGCTGCAGCCCTCATCAACGAAGCTAAGAAACCTTATATCCTGTGTGGACATGGGGTACTGCTGGCTGGCGCTGAAAAGGAGCTGATAGCCCTGTCTGAAAAAGCAGGTATTCCTATCGCTTCCACACTGTTAGGCCTTTCTGCTGTTCCGGTAGATCATCCTAACTATGTAGGCTTCCTGGGTATGCATGGTAACTATGCACCTAACATCAAAACGGACGAATGCGACGTTGTGATTGCTGTAGGTATGCGCTTTGACGACCGTGTAACCGGTGATGTAACTAAATATGTACAGCAGGCAAAAGTCATCCACATTGAAATCGATGCAGCTGAGATCAACAAGATCATCACTGCAGAAGTAGGTGTACATGCTGATGCTAAAACTGCGCTGCAGGCTTTGTTGCCACTGGTGAAAGAGGCAAAACACGATGAGTGGATTGCTGGTTTCAGAGAGGCAGATAAGCAGGAAGATGAAAAGGTAAACCGTCGCGAACTGTATCCTACCGAAGGTGCACTGAAAATGGCGGAAGTAGTACGCCTCATCTCTGAGCGTACCGAAGGTAAAGCAGTACTGGTTACGGACGTAGGTCAGCACCAGATGATTGCCAGCCGTTACTATCGCTTCAAGGATCCTAATACCAACATCACCTCCGGTGGTATGGGTACAATGGGTTTCTCCCTGCCAGCTGCAATGGGTGCCAAGATGGGCGCGCAGGAAAAAGAAGTAGTAGCAGTGATCGGAGATGGTTGTTTCCAGATGACCTTACAGGAATTAGGTACGATTTACCAGTCACAGATTGGTGTGAAGATCGTGATCCTGAACAACAACTTCCTGGGTATGGTGCGTCAGTGGCAGCAGCTGTTCCATGACAAGCGTTATTCTTCTACCGAAATGACCAACCCTGACTTCGTACAGATTGCAAAAGGGTTCTACATTCCGGGTAAGAAGGTAACTGACCGTGCCGATATTGTGGCGGCCATTGATGAAATGATCTCCCACGATGGTGCTTACCTGCTGGAAGTAGTCGTAGAGAAGGAAGACAACGTATTCCCGATGATACCAGCCGGTGCTCCAATTGCTAATATCAGGCTCGAGTAGTAAACCTTTTTAACAACGAAGAATTTTTATGCAAAAAGAATATACAATCACGGTATATACAGAAGACAGGATCGGTATCACGAACCGTATCACTGTTATTTTTACACGCCGTCGTATCAATATCACCAGCCTCACTACCGCTCCTACGGAGATTGAGGGTGTTTACAAGTTCATCATCACAGTACTGGCAGAAAGATCACTGCTGGATAAGGTAGTAGGTCAGATCGAGCGCCTGGTAGAAATTCACCGTGCATTTGTACACGAAGAAGATGAAGTGGTATACCAGGAACTGGCTTTGTATAAGATCTCTACCAAAGCATTGAAGAACGGCAGCATTGAAAAGCTGATCCGTGAAAATGCGGCAAGGATCCTGACCATTACAGATGAATACTTTGTATTGGAAAAGACTGGTCACCAGGAAGAGCTGATAGCGCTACAGGCGAAGTTGGCACCTTATGGACTGATAGAATATTCCAAAAGCGGTCGCGTAGCGATCGTGAAATGGAGTCGTCGTTTCCATGATCATTTGAAAAATCTGTCTCAACAGGAGGCAGATGATCTGGCAGAAGTGGATTATACACACGGACAGCCAGGCTCACATCAGGAAGAGAGTATCTAATAAACTAATCAATTCAATAGGGCTGGCTGTATGGTCAGCCCTAATTCTTATCTCAATCACATGTCTCAGGTATTAACAAGTGTTAATCCGCTCAATATTCTCGATGCAGCGGTGAAGTTGAAACCAGTGGTGAACAGAACACCCCTGACCTATAGTCCAACATTGTCACGTAAGTACAATGCTGATATTTACTTGAAAAGAGAAGACATGCAGATTGTACGCTCGTATAAACTGCGTGGCGCTTACAACAAGATCAGTAGTCTTGATAAAGAGCTGCTGGCGAAAGGTGTAACGTGTGCCAGCGCAGGTAACCATGCGCAGGGCGTAGCATATGCATGTCGTCAGCTGGATATTAAGGGTGTAATTTTCATGCCGATCATTACCCCCAAGCAGAAGGTGAACCAGGTAAACATGTTTGGCGGAGATAATATTGAGATCAGACTTGTAGGAGATACTTTTGATGATTGTTCTGCTGAGGCGCAGGCTTATACCAAAGCGCACGGCATGACATTCGTCGCACCTTTTGACGATCCCAAGATCATAGAAGGACAGGGAACAGTAGCGGTAGAGGTACTGGAAGACCAGTCTCATATCGATTACTTTTTTGTGCCTATCGGTGGTGGCGGACTGGCTGCCGGTGCCGGTACTTATTTCAAAACATACAGTCCGCATACCAAAGTGATCGGGGTAGAACCACTGGGTGCTGCATCTATGACCGCTGCACTGGAAAAGGGGGAACCTGTAACACTGAATGAAATTGAGCGCTTTGTAGACGGTGCTGCTGTGAAAAGAGTAGGTACCCTGAATTTCGAGATCTGTAAGGAGGTGCTGGACAAAATGCACACTGTAGCAGAAGGAAAGGTCTGTACAACCATCCTGAAACTATATAACGAAGATGCGATTGTAGTGGAACCAGCTGGTGCCCTGTCTATCGCGGCACTGGACGATTTTGCCAAAGAGATCGAAGGCAAAAAAGTAGTGTGCGTGGTGAGTGGTGGTAACAATGACATAGACCGTATGCAGGAGATCAAAGAAAGGTCTTTACTGTACGAAGGTCTGAAGCATTACTTCATCATCCGCTTTGTGCAGCGTCCGGGTGCACTGAAAGAATTCGTGAACCATGTACTGGGCCCTGATGATGATATCACAAGATTTGAATTTATCCAGAAGCATAATAAAGAAACAGGTCCTGCACTGATAGGTGTGGAGCTGAAAAAGAAAGAAGATTATGATATTCTGGTAGCTAACTTTTCAAAGTATGGTATTCATTATACTGCACTGAATGAAGACGATAACCTGTTTGGTTATTTAGTATAAGCTATTGCCACATATCTGGTAACAAGAAATTAACCTCCTGTATAACGCAGGAGGTTTTATTTTGCCCCTTTTAATTACATTTAGATAAATAATTCCGGAAGATGAGCAATCTCATGCGCGCAGCCCTGCTGCGGGAATTCGGCCCCGCAAGTAACCTTGTTATCGAAAAAGTACCGGTACCTCTGCCGGCCACAGGTCAATTACTCATAAAAGTACGTGCTGCTGGTATCAATCCTGTTGATTATAAGACCCGTACAGGCAAAGGCTTGCCTGCCAAAGAACTGGTACTTCCTGCAATCCTTGGATGGGACCTGGCGGGTGAAGTCGTGAGCCTGGGTGATGATGTAAGCCGGTTTAACAGAAACGAACGTGTGTTTGGCATGAGCAATTTTCCACATGCCGGCAACGCATATGCTGAATACGCGATTGTACAGGAAGATGAATTCGCCCTTATTCCGGCGTCTGTAAGCAATGAGGTAGCGGCTGCCACACCCCTGGCCGCTCTTACAGCCTGGGAGGCATTGTTTGATCATGGACAGCTGGAAGCCGGTCAGAAAATACTGATCCATGCAGCTGCGGGTGGTGTAGGCCATATAGCTGTACAACTGGCGAAGTGGAAAGGAGCTTATGTAGCAGGTACGGCCTCCCAAAAGAATCATGGGTTGCTGCATGAACTGGGGGTAGATCAGCCACTTGATTATACCACGCAGGATTTTACCACTGCTGTAAGGGATATGGATGTGGTGCTGGATGGTATAGGTGGGGAGACCTCCCTTCGTTCTATCGATGTATTGAAACCGGGTGGTGTGCTGGTATGCCTGCCATCTATGTATAAAGATGATCCGGCCATTCTTGCCAGGGCAGCAGAAAAAGGTGTGACGGTGAAGTGGATGGTGGTGCGTCCATCAGGAGAAAGGATGGAGAAACTGGCCGGGCTGCTGGCTTCGGGTGATCTGAAAGTAAAAGTAGATCAGACCTTCCCACTGGAAGATGTGGGGAAAGCACATGAAGCTGTAGAAACGGGTCATGTAACCGGCAAGGTAGTGCTGGTAATGTAAAAGATAATGATATGCTCAGCTACTGGGAAAAACAATCTCTTCTTCAATACGACTACATTATTGCCGGCGGTGGCATCGTAGGTTTATCTACAGCGATCAGTCTGCGCGAAGCGCAACCGCAGGCCCGTGTACTTATATTGGAGAAGGGCGTGTTGCCTACCGGAGCGAGTACAAAGAATGCCGGTTTTGCCTGTATCGGGAGTCTGACGGAGTTACTGGCAGATCTGCGGGTATTGCCGGAAGACGATGTACTGGCATTAGTGGCGCTAAGATGGAAAGGATTGCAGGCTTTAAGGCATCGTGTGGGCGATCAGCATATGGATTACCGGGAGCATGGGAGTTATGAGCTGATAGGAGAACAGGAAATGCCTGCACTGTCAGCGATCGATCGCATGAATGAGTTGTTGCGGCCATTGTTGGGGGGAGATGCATTTACACTGGATACCAGTGACTTCGGATTTAATCCGGGGTACGTAAAGGCATTGGTACGCAATAATTTTGAGGGAGAGTTGCATACCGGGAAAATGATGCGCAGGTTGATAGATCTGGCCCTCTATTATGGAGTGGAGATAAAAACAGGTTGTGCGATCACTGGTATCTCGGAGTCTGCGGAGGGTGTATACGTATCAGTGGGGGAGTATCCGTTTATTGCTAAGCAACTGGGCATCTGTACAAATGCATTTACAAGAGAATTGTTTGCAGACCTGGATGTGGTTCCCGGCAGGGGGCAGGTCTTAATCACTGATCCTATACCTGAGTTACCTTTCAAAGGGATCTACCATATGGATGAAGGTTATTATTACTTCCGTGAACTGGAGGGCCGAGTACTCTTTGGGGGCGGACGTAATATGGACTTTGCAGGGGAGACCACTACCGCTTTTGAATTGAATACCAATATTCACACAGAACTGGAAAACCGTTTACGCCATATTATTTTGCCGGGTTTTTCGTTTAATATTGCTGACCGCTGGGCAGGCATCATGGCTTTTGGCCAGAACCGGCAGCCGGTTATTCGTCGTCATTCTGCCCGAATCGCGCTGGGCGTAAGAATGGGCGGCATGGGCGTTGCAATAGGAACGGCTATCGGGGCACAACTAGCCGATATCCTTATAAAAGAATGATCACGATCTATTCCACTACTGAAATAATTTTTAAATGTAAATTTTACGTTTAATAAAAATGTTACTATATTGACCAATAAATATTTTATACCACGTTGATTTTATGCAAAAGAGTTTACAATTCCTCGATTATGTTGTCTTTTTGGTGTATTTCGCGATAGTTGCCGGTTACGGTATATATATCTACCAGAAAAAGAAACGAAAAACTACTGACTCCAAAGACTTTTTCCTGGCAGAAGGATCCCTTACATGGTGGGCCATTGGTGCTTCCCTGATAGCTTCCAACATCTCAGCGGAGCAGTTTATTGGTATGGCTGGTTCCGGTTTTAATATTGGTCTGGCGATTTCCACTTACGAATGGATGGCAGCAGCTACCCTAATTATCGTAGCGGTATTTTTCCTTCCTATTTACCTGAAAAATAAGATTTATACAATGCCGCAGTTTTTGCTGCGCAGGTATAACCAGACAGTGAGTACCATTATGGCGGTATTCTGGTTACTGCTGTATGTAGTGGTGAACCTGACTTCCATTTTGTACCTGGGTGCACTGGCTATCAACACTATTTCAGGAATTGACTTTAATATTTGTATGATATTGCTGGCCATCTTTGCTGTGTTTATCACGCTGGGTGGTATGAAAGTAATTGGTTATACAGACGTGATCCAGGTATTCTTCCTGATCCTGGGTGGTCTGGCTACCACTTATCTGGCATTGAATCTTGTATCTGAGCATTTTGGTACCACAGGTGTGTTCAATGGTTTCCACCTGATGACACAACATGCTGGTGATCACTTCCATATGATCCTTGACAGAAAAGATCCTCATTACCTGGATCTGCCAGGTTTATCTATCCTGGTAGGTGGTATGTGGATTGTGAACTTAAACTATTGGGGTTGTAACCAGTATATTACCCAGCGTGCATTGGGTGCTGATCTGAAGACAGCGCGTTCTGGTCTGCTGTTCGCAGGTTTCCTGAAACTCCTGATGCCACTGATCGTGGTGGTTCCTGGTATCGCTGCTTATGTACTGCATAGCCGTGGTTTGTTCCAGGCAGAAATGGTGAAAGGTGGTGAACTGAATCCTGACAATGCTTATCCGGTGTTAATGAACCTGTTGCCAATTGGTATGAAGGGGCTGGCTTTTGCGGCGCTGACAGCTGCGGTAGTGGCTTCCCTGGCTGGTAAGGCGAACAGTATTTCTACCATCTTCACCCTGGATATTTATAAAGAACACTTTGCGAAGAACGCAGATGAAAAACACGTGGTACGGGTAGGTAAGATTGTGGTAGTGGTTGCGATGGTCCTGGCTATTATCATCTCTCCGTTCCTGGGTATTGATAAGAAAGGTGGTTTCCAGTTCATTCAGGAATACACTGGTTTCGTATCTCCGGGTATCTTTGCGATGTTCCTGCTTGGATTCTTCTGGAAACGTACTACCGCTGGTGCGGCACTGTTTGCGATGATCGGTGGTTTTGCACTGTCTATTATCCTGAAGTTCCTGCCTGGTTGGATGGATCTTTCCGGTTTAAGCGGCATTGGATTCTCCGTACCTGCGGCAAACGGTATCTACGAAATTCCGTTCCTGGATCGTATGGGTATCGTGTTCATAGTATGTGTGATTGGTATGATCCTGATTTCACTGGTAGCTCCTGCTAAGAAGAAAGTGGCAGGTATGGAAGTAGTAGATGAAAGTAAAGGTCTGGAAGTGGATGCGTCAATGTTCAGGACTTCTATGCCATTCGCTATCACTGCTATTTTGATCTGTGGTATTCTGGTGGCATTATATACCATTTTCTGGTAAGAAATATTTGACAAAGCTGGCTGACAATAGGATGTTTAGCCAGCTTTCTTTTTTTATAAACCTGCAAGCGTTATGAGGTATACGATTGGTTATGATATAGGATCGTCTTCAGTAAAGGCGGCCCTCCTGGATACTGATACAGGAAAATGTGTGGCGACGGCGATCAGCCCTGCACAGGAAATGCCTATGCATGCGCCGGTGTCGGGATGGGCAGAACAGGACCCTGAGATGTGGTGGCAGGAAGTGCAAAATGCAACGAAGCAACTGCAAAAAATTCACCCTTTTGATGGATCGGCTGTAGCAGGGATAGGGATTGCCTATCAGATGCATGGGCTGGTATGTGTGGATAAAAACCAGCAGGTATTGCGTCCTGCAATTATCTGGTGTGATAGCAGGGCAGTGGAAA
>Ga0182005_1000305_pt1 | contig 29749 bp, 30 predicted proteins | sample Sormic07211103_1_FD_123021 | JGI IMG/M metagenome (GOLD analysis project Ga0182005, IMG submission 123021) | Rhizosphere microbial communities from Sorghum bicolor, Mead, Nebraska, USA - 072115-103_1 MetaG | ecosystem: Host-associated > Plants > Roots > Rhizosphere | place: USA: Nebraska...
AGAGTAAGTGAGAACACCATCAATAGTGAGCTTGTTCCACATCAGAAATGCAGCTGATGCATCACGGAAGTTACCCGCGTTGTGTTGCCGAAGTACTGTGGATGTTTGAAATGCGTAAACACCAATGTTGAAAGTTAAACTCACCATTGCATCAAACTGAGCCTGTGTAGCAGCCCGCTTGAGCGCCTTGGTGACGGCCTTCTCAACACCCGCTACGTGTGCATCCCTTGCCGCGTCGGCCTGCTCCTGCGTCCACACCAGCCCTTCCACCACGTCTTTACCGGTCTGCCCCCAGCCAATGGTCCATACGCCTTTGTCATCCTTGTAAGCCTTTAACTTACAGCCTTCCGACTTTTGAACAGCTTTCAAACCTTGTTCTGACAACTTCATTTGTTATTTCTCCTGGGTAAAGGTCTTAATTGCAATCAGATTCACAGCAACACTTAAGGTACTTACGATTGCAGCAAGGGGATGAATAATAATTGAGTCCCCTTGAAAGAATAAAATTGCACCTTCAATAAGGTACAGAATACCGATAACAATAATCAGTATTGCAATGCAACGTGGCGCCGACTTGGAGTTATCCATAGTTCGGAATGCCTTCACACCAGTAAAGATACTGTATGCAAAGGCCAGGAATACTAGGGCTGTAATGATGTTGTGAACTATCATTTAATCACCTCCTGCGTCTTACTTAAGAACTTACCCTCAAGAATGCTTAGCAGTGGGTACGCCGTGAAACCCACCATAAGGATGATGCCATCACGGTAATCAACATTCATTGGGATAAACTTACCTACGACAATACCCGCAAACAAAGCAATACCAATATTCAGCAGTAACCTTTTAAGGGAGAACGGTTCATCACCTTTAAGGAGTCTGTGGCATTGCTTTGCTACTGCACCAGCGATTGCAAACAAACCCAGTTGCAGAAGCTCTAGCAGTTTTTCAAATGTAAACATTCATCTATAACTCCTTTTGTTGTTTAACTGAACTGACTTAGCAACTCCAACGGATGTCCTTGTGTAATTGCTGGTGCAGGAATCATCCACAAGTTCTGTGGAGTACCTCGGCCTATCAACTCAGGGCGCAATAGTGGGTAACCAGCTTCACGGAACGACCATGCAACAAACTCAGAACAAAAGAACTTGTCTGGTGTCTGTAGGGCATCGGAATGAACAAGGATGCCAAGCAATCCTAGATAGTCATATCCCTTGCCAAGTTGATCGATTGCAACTTGTTGAACTCTTACTGGGTCAGCACATGGCAAGTCTACCAATGCTGCATAACTGGACACTGCCAGGCGTTCTTTGATTGGCGTTAAACTCACACCGTGAGGAATGTTTGCACCAATCACATGGTCACCAATCACAATTTCAACGTGACTGAATGCAGACCATGTAACACCTCGGATAAGCAAGCTACCGATAGCGCGACGGCGAGTGAATAGAACTCTAACTACACCCATACGAACTCCTTTAGGAAATCAGCGACAATGCTTGCTGAATGGTTGCGTCAATCTCGTTGTATTTATCCAATGCATCTTGTTCTGTTAGGGGTAGGAGTTCGTACTTGCGCATACGCAGTGCCCCAAGAGTTTCTTGAGCAGACCTCAACCCAACAGCTTGTTCCAATATAAGATCACATGCCGATTTACTGGAGAGGTTAGCGGCAGTAGCAAATGCTGTAATCCAAACACTACAAACACCTGAGTAATTGGAAGCCTTGTAAGCAATGGCAGCTTGCTCCCGGAATACGTATTCAGATTCAAATCGTGTCCAAGTACTGTAAACCCTTGCCAGTGTATCGTTCAATTTGTCAGATAATTGATGCCCGGTTTCCCACACTATTGGCATATCAATCAGTATTGGCAACCCGGCATTATCGTGCGAACGAAGCTTCGTTGGGTCAGGGTTTGCAATAACACTGTCATATCGTTCTTTACTAATCAGCACTGCATCACTGGGCATATCCTTGCCATTCACTTGTTCTAGATAGGTGCAGCCAGTTGACTTCGCGTAATACATTGTTGAATACCTCCTAGCGACCAATTGAAAAGTAGTGGCCTTGTACGTTGCCGTTAGAGTTCCCAAGTACGGGCGCGGTCCCACTAACCCCAAAGAAAGCAGTCCATGCAAAACCGGACAAAGATTTAGAGTTCAGTGTTGCATATGCTTGAGTGTTGCCCCCAGCTTGTAGTCCAGTGAGTAATACAGCAAAGCAAGAGTTGGGGTATGCCAGAGTAAATGTCCCAGTGCTTGTTGCGTTAGCAGTGTTACTTAAAAGTCCCCATTGAAATATGACGCTCAGCATCCATGTTGGGAATACAATATACCCATTATTACCAAGGCTTATCAAAAACCCGAAACGCAATTTCTTAGGGGTGACTATGGTTGTATCATCAGTGCCAGCATCAGTTTGGGCCTGTGTTGCAATTTTTGCCCAACCAAACACTGTCTCTGTTGCTTGAATTACAACTTTGGCAATAGCTTGAAAAACTCTGAGGGGGCTCATCCACTTGGTGTTATTTGTTCCAGCCTCAGCCTCAGCCTGTGTGGATAGGTTAGAAGTAAGAACTCGTGCATCTATAGCAGTTTGTTGTGCAGTGGATACCGGCTTGTTAATGTCACTGGTATTGTTGACTTGATCCAATCCAATGGTTGCACGGTTGGATGCAGCATCAGCATCATCTAGCAGTGCTAAACCTTGAGCAGTAACTACCGCATTGTTTCCCTTTACCTTTTTACCAGTGGTGCCATCAAACAAAACCATCGTGCCATCAGTAGAGCTGTTAGGTCCGACAACATCCCCTGTGGAAAGTAGTACTACGGGATCAGCCATAGGGCCTCCTTATGTATTAGAAACTTGTTGTGGGGTAAGTGCAGATAGCCAAGTCTTAAAGCTATTCAAATATTTTGCACCATGTGCAATAGTGCTGGCGCTAAGTGTAAATGCTGCACCAGTAACCGCATCTTGCTTGCTGTTGATCGTAATCTTAAGTGCTCCATCAAAGTAGACGAATGTTTTGTTTTGCACTGAGTCAGACACAACAACAAACTTGTGGTTCTTGGTGTGGTCCACAGGTGCAATAGTGAAGATTGTATTAACCCCACCCACAACCGATTGGTAACTATAGTTGGTACTTACAACTTGAATGCCAGAATTTAGGACTCCATGCCCCACATAACCCAAGGAAGTAACACCAGCTATACTTTGGCAGTCGAGCAGCCACGTGTAGTTATTGGCATTCAAAAGATTCAATGCAGTGGGTACACTCAAATTCTCAGAGTCCACGTTACTGGTTACGTACAAACCCAATGCCGTAAACCTTGGGGTATTGAGGGCAGCTGTTTGTGCAGTGCCGCTCTTATCCGTGTAACCACGACTGCCAGCCGGACCTGTGAAGGTAGTAACACCTGATCCATATGTAAGGGTAATGTTGTTCCTCAGTACGACTTCGCAATCTGGTGTTGGTGGTACATAACTAGCTTCAACAGCCTCACGGGCAGTAATGTAGTTTGAATCCAAAAGTAGATTGCTTTTAACAGCACTGGGGTCAATAAACACAGCGTGAGCCGTGCTATCAATACCTAATTTACTGTTTGCACCAAGAGCCAGGAATGTACCTGTTGAATCTGTAAACAGCTTAGCTGCATACGTTGCATCACCAATACCTGTACTGGCGAATAAGTGCCTTACCAAACCTGTGTAGTCACCACCAGTCACAGGAACTGCACCAACTTGTACAGCATCAACTTCGTGCGGGTTACCAACGTCGGCAATGTGAGTATTGAGTCCCCCTTGAACAACTGCAACCTTCGAATCAATTACAGTTTTGGCGTAGGTGTTAAGAATCTCTGTGGTCAATTGGTGGGGGTTGGATGTGTTGGCAATATGGTTGGACCAATTCAGTACAGCAAGATCGTACTGTGCCCTAGAGATTTGAATAGCTGACTTGTCCCACTGTGATAAGTTTAGGCTTGGGCGCAATGTGGTACTTGGACTAGCAGTCTTGGACAGATAGATGAAACCATCTGCTTCATCCCAAGCCATCGCAGCAGTGTTATACGTTACATCACTACCCCACTCAAACATCCCCCGCTCAGCCAGAGCAACAATGTTGGTGTCGTAGCGGTTGTTAATGTAGTTGAGTACTTGGAATAGTGGAATTTCAGCAACCCAACCCAGTTTGTACTTAACCGCGCCGGGATCAATGTTAGGGCTGGTTGGAGTATCAGCCCAAATTCGCCCTAATTGTAGTGCACTCATAGTTCCTCCTTAACGCGGAATACTAAGTTTCTGTCTTGGGGTAAGTCGTTGTGACCACACCCGAAAGTTTTTAACGTTACCTGATGTGCCAAAGTAACTAACCAAGTCAACACTGGTAAACTGGACATCTTTAACTACCACTACCCCATCCAGTGTGTAGGATATGCAACCATCCCTAGCACCAAACAAACCCACAGCAGATACAAGCAATGCTGTTCCAACTGCCAACTTCATACCGGCGATTTCGAATGCTGGGGTATTTATTGGGGCAGTTTGTGCATTGTTGCTACGGTCTGTGTAAGCCAAGGTAGCAGCCCGAGTGAATGCAAGACTCCCAACAGAAGCCACGGGATTCAAATTGGTCATCAAGGGAAAGTGTAAATCTGGCTTAGGCATCACGAATGACGGGTGGTACAACTGATTGATACTTGGGAAACTCAACACTGTAAATATGTGCTGCCATCTACCACCAAGATGATAATCAGCTACTCCAATACCAATTGCACCTGCGTTGCTTCTAAAAGAAACAAAGGTGGAAATGTTAGTCATGAGTTCACAAGTGGTGCCAAGACTTAAGTTCTGCCGGTAGTTAACCTGGCCCGTGAAGTCCCCACCAGTTGTTGGGATAGTGCCCACACCAATTGCAGTATCTGTGTGGGGGTTGTTAACCAGTGGTATGTGTGCTGCAAGCCCATCACTGACAACCATGATCTGCGCATCAATGGCAATCTTTGTGTTGCCACCAATATCAACTATGTTGTCACTGTGGCTGTTCTGACCGGCTGGTGTGTGGATGTTGTACTTGTTTTGCATATCCGCGATAGTTGCGATATATCCAGCAGCAGTTGTGAACTTAACAGGTGACCAGTATGTTGTCTGTGTTATCGGATTCTTGTTCTTATTACTGCCCGATAGTGATACATACAAGATGCCTAGGTACACGGACAAGGCCCCAAGCTTGTAATATACATCCTCATCCCAAGGAACCCTGCCACTTTGTGCAACTGCCTTTACGCGATCTTCCCGCAACTTAATGTTGAAGTTTTCCCACTCATGCGGTTCTGTCTCTGAAATCCAACCTCTTAGGGTTTTCCCAGGGCCACCTTCCCCGCTAGGATGATCTACATCTAATTCTGCATCGGTAACTTCGGAAGCAACATCCGTTGCCCAACCGTTGGCGATACTAAATCTGGTTGTCATTGTTCACCACCTTAGTTGGCAACTTCCCTCACTGCGATAGTCCCGTGATTATCCCGAAGGGTCATAGAGACACCAACAGGACGCACACCAGATATCAACAAACTTAAGGAAATACGTTGAAGTTGATTCAAGTTCTCATGGACATAAATATCAACATGGCAACTCGACTCTGCAATTTCCGTATCACAGCTAAAACCAATAATCAGATCGATGTATAACAACACATCTTCTACACAACAGTTAGTCATGTTCTTGACGATCTTGGCATAGATAGCTTTCTTGTATGTGGCATCGTCCATTACATAGTCGGCAGAATCCCGGTCAGTAATGGATTTGTAAACACCACCCACAGTTGAATCAAATGCATCACCAATAGATGGAATTGCAGATTGTGGATCATCGTAGAAGCCAAAGTAGCCCAACGCAGCAGCACCGTAAAAGATGCGACCAATACCAACAATCTCACCCACCACATCTAGTTGTGCACCAGATGCATCAGCCAAGTATCGGAGGTTAATGGTGTCTTGAATAGCTTTACTGATAATGTCTACCTCAGCCATGAAGCAACCGATGTATGCAGAAAGGTTTGGGGAGTCTTTGTATTGTGCCAGCAGTAATGTTTGAATTCGACCAGAGGGAACTGTGAATTGCACTGTTTGCGATGGTGGCAAAGGTCTGAAGTCAGTAGCCCTATACGACATTCACCACCACCTTACTTGCATCAGTGCGTGCACGCTGTTGTGCGCTGATAGGCAAGTCTGTAATACCAAAGGTTGGGCCAGAGGTAAACTTAATGGTGATGGAGTTGATTTTGATGTATGGGACATCCCCCAACAATGCAGGGAACAAGTATGACCAATACACATCCTCAGAGATATTGAGGTTGTTGATATACTTAACCAACGACTCAACAGCCAATGTTGCAGAGTCCACACTGGCCCCCGGCAAGTTTGTAATACTGGCAATAATGCTTACATCAGTTGGCGCAGGACGACTCAAACCAATGTCGTGGGGATAACCTTTAGAATCATTTATGACAGTGATGATTGAACCAAAGGCTTCAATGCCTTGGGGTTTATTGTCATAGATAATCCGAGATACTTCCTCTGGTGTACCACCTTCCACAACAGTGAGGAATGCCTTACCCGGAATGCCGTCAACAGTTACAGCACTGTTGTTCTCAATGATTGCAATGTATGGAAGGTTCAAAGAACGAACACCCTCGTAGATAGCATCAATACTATTGGTGCCCCGACTAATGGTGGAGCCTTCACGACGACTTCTAAATGCAGGATCTTCTTCACGAACAATACCAGTGATGCCCGGCTCAAGGTTTGATGCACTCGTTAGCCCTGGGATATCCGCAGAAAGAACATGTACATCCCCTGCAAGGATCTTAATTGCCCCCATAGTGGTGCACTTGGCAGTAACGATTGCAGGCAGTACTGCTGTAGCAACCGTTTGAAACACTAATCCATCATCAGTCTTGATGGCATACCCACTAGGAACAACTGTACCTGCTGTGCCCACAAATGTGATTGCAACACTGCTAGGTAAGTTTGTGATGCGGGTGATTCCGTTAAGCTCTACAACTTTATCCAAACCAACACCAAAGGCATTTGTAGGACTATAAGCATTGTATGCAGCTTCACATTGTTCCCACACACTACCCAGTACTTCTGCAAGGATGCCAATGGTTTGACCATCTGGACCTTCCGCAGATACATCAAACTGATTACCAAATGTACCAATAAATCTGGCATTAAGGTCAGAGGTAATCTCTGGTACTGTTTTAATTGCAAAACCTTGTTCTGTTACTCCAGCCATTAACTACCTCCGAATGCTACATTACTCTCAAATAATCCCCAGTCAGACAAAGCTTCAAAGGTGACGTTTAGTACACGGTTATTTTTATCTAGTGCTAGGTTGATGCTCAGTACGTCAAGTACATGTGGCGTATTCTTAATGCAGGATAGAATCAACCCTTCCACTAAAGATAAGTCCGGTGCCTTGACCATGATGTCAGAGAACCAAGGCAGACCTAAAGTCTGGTTGGCTTTCCACTCACCAAGTACTGTTAACAGTTTGTTCTTTACCAACTGGATGGTGTATTCAAGTCCAGCCACTCTGGTAGTACCGCGACCAATGATAATGTCATTGTCTGAATTCAATTTTAAATTGTGTGCCACAGTCCCTCCTTATGCTTGTGGAATGTTGGATAGACCAGACCCAGGAGTTACACCTGTAGTGATGTGGTTTAGAAGTGAAACTGTTAATGCCTGTACATCTGTATCAGATGTAATCAAACCAGTTACATGTAGTGCGCCATTAATCCTCATGTTGCCATCCATCACTGAGTTAGGGGCAGTGATGTGCAACTCACTTGGAGTTACAACTTCCATGACCCCACTTGGCAGTAATGTAACTCTCTGCGTTCTTGCAGCATTCCGAAGTTCTGGTGCAGTTGCATTAAAGTTTGGGATGGCTTGGGGAATAGGGTTGTACCCAACCATGGCCACCGCATCATTAATGTTGTAAGAACGAAAGTAGTCTGCCTTGGGTACGCCCGAAGTGTACTTACCTATCTTACCCTTACCTTCATACAACCAATGGGAAATGCCTTTATCACAAAAGTCCAACATGCAATTGTCCCCAGCTTTAACCGGGAAGGTTAAGCAGTAACCACCACCTTGAGGGAACTGGACGGGAACATCTTGCAGGATGGGGAAATCGTATTCTGTGTACATTGAGTACAGGGTGTTGCTGTATTGCTCACGTTGGATCTGAACTTTAGCTGTCTGCTTCACTGGATCAAACGACACAATCTTACCCGGATAGTGGGTAAGTATTGGAACCCAATCACTCATTGCTTACCTCCTAAACGAGTTCTCCTACTTCAATAATGTAAGCTGTGATAGAAGTGAATTTACCCGGATCTAAAACCGGTTCTGTGTTGTTGACGATGTAAAGATAGAATGGCACACCAAACTGTTTAAGCATGTTAGTGCCAGCTCGTAATGCCATACTCTTAACAACCACGTCGTTCCATTGAAAGTCACAAACCCAACACCTCATGATGTTGTTCCAACGCACTGTAGAGAACCTTGTATTACCAAAGTAATCGACAATGATGCCTCCCTTATTTGAGAGGGGTACGATATAGCTCATAGTAAGAAAGCTCCAATAATGTTGACGCCACTTGATTTAAGTATCTTCAACATCAATTGGGTATCGGTTGGTGTGGTTGTCTGCAATGCCTTCTTCTGATCAGCAGGAACATCGAAACCGATACGCCCATCAGGTTGGATAACCCTCAACTGTTCGAAGGTTAATGTCACTGGGAGGATGGTTGCAGTTCTGACATCTTGGTGGATGCGTACTTCACGTAACACACATCCTTCATAGGTTCCTAGGATGGTAGCCACATGAACAATGGTGCCCTCACGAACCAACTCTTGCAGTTGAAGGAAGGCATCCTTGATAGGATCACCAGCCATACCACAGTTATCAATTGCATGTGCAGCACTGCCAATCAAGCTACCAAGTACAGGACCAATAACACGACTAGCCATCCCCCCAACAACTTTACCAATGGTACTAATTAGTGTCAGGTCGCCCGGCATACTCACGTTAGTGATGATACCGTTCAAACTAAACATAGGATTCTTTTTAATCACATGCTCACTAATAAGAAAGCCACTGCTCACAGGGTAGGAAGTAACCTCATTCCTAAAGGAGTGGGACTCACCCATTACACAGTCTAGTGCCAAAGTGTTAAAACTGGTTTCAGTTGTTTCCTCTGGTCTTTCACTATCTGGATAAAAGATTGTCTCTATGGGGTTACCTAAATCATTAGGTGTAAAGGTTTGTGCAACTACATCCTTTTCAAATACGCTTTGACTTTTGGCCCATATAATCTGTGATTTTGTGAAAGCCATTATAAAGTACCTCTTAATGCACGGTCGTATCTCAAGTAATCTTGAGTCTCCCTTGCAGCCGGTTCATCACCAGCCATAACATCACTGGCAGCTTTGTTGCCTCCGTTGTAGTTGGCGTTCATGGCATCTATATTGCCGTTGTACCTTTCATTTAGTTGGTCATACAATTTGCCAGTTGCTGCTGTGGACTTAACAAAGTCATTCCGATCATCTTGACTACTATTGACGGTAAGCCCAAGGTTCCTTGCAGTCTCTGGCATCATTTGGTACGGGCCTGCTGCACCAGCTGGTGATACGGCATTCTGTACAGAACTGTGCCCACGGTTCTCAATGCGAAGTTTATTCTGAATAAAGTTTGACTTGGCATTGTTGCCACCAGACACACCATTGATTGCATCTAATTGATCTTGGGAAAGCTTGACAGAATTAAGCTGCTCAAACTCTTTAGGGGTTACCCCAGTGGTACTAACCGATTGATTGAGGACTGGAACACCTTGTGTGCGATTAACTTGTTGTTGTACATCCACATCCCACGTACCAGTGCCGTTACCATTACCGCTAACATCCTTGTCACCAACCAAACCATCGTTGAACTGCACACCAACAATACGAGTTTCCCAGGCACGGGCATAGTTGCTACCAACATGCTGTGTCCCCAGTACTAGGTATTGTTCAAAGATTGTTTGTGACCATAAAGTATCACTTCGGAATAACACAGAGTCTGCGTTGTCTACCGAAACCACACCGTTAGAAGGTGGACGGTTTGGATCATTTGTCCTGGCACCAAGGAATGCAGTTACATCAACCACATCCCCACAATCTATAGATGCATCCAAATTCATTACGAAATCGATCTTTGCCACAGTGGCTTCTGGAGTACCTTTCAGTTTGTCCAGAGTCATTTTGTGGAAAGTGGCTTCACCCTCACGGATCTTCTGCACAACGTTGGCAGAGTTACCCATGCTGATTAACTGCACATTACTGTTAGTCCCACGAACATAGAAACGATACTGATCACCAAGCTCTGATAGAGAGTGGCTAACCGTCCCACGCAAGATGTAGCTTAATATGGGTGTGTTTAAAACATCGTCGTCAATGCCGAAGAACTTTGGTGGTGCTGTGTATCCCGCGTATTTAGAGATAGCCCCAATCAAGCCTTTAAGTGTGCCGTTCTCATAAACCAAAGTGTTCAACGCAGCGGTACTACTCAAAGTCTCTACTGAGTAGGGTACACACCAAATGGATGTGATGTGATTAGGTATGGCCTTGCGACCAGCTACGTTAACTACATACCCATCCATCAGTGTGGACATAGCTGTTGGCTCATCATGATACCCAACATCCAACTTGATACTTCTTCGCTTAGTGTCCAGAAGCATCTTCAATGTCTCAGGCCCCAGGTTGTAGATATCAACCTTTAGGGTATCTGCCATCCAACTAAGGTTGCCTTGATAAACAAAGTCAATCCTGTTTTCAGATGTAGATAGGAGAACTTCCTTTGTGTCTTTGTTGAAAATCTGTAACTCTACTCTACGCTTCCACAATGTTTGTACCTCCCATATACATTATTGAACAACAGTTTGATGGTACGACTGTTGAGTTGTGGCAGACTTGCCCCCAGCTTGAACTTCCACTGTGGACACACTACCCTCCAACTTAACAGTGACATTGACATCTATAGGTTCACGCTGAACTTTGCCAGAATAAACTGTGCCACCTTGCTGGGTTGTTCCTGCTTCTTGTCCAGCACTGCCACTAATACCTGTAAGGGAATTACCAGCTTCATCGATGGCACCACCAATAGTTGCAGGAATGTTCTTCAACTTACCTAGTTCCTTTTGGGCATATCCTGCATCCTGTGTAACACCAGCGTTTACTGCAATTGCCGCAAGACTTCTACGGTGTGCTGCCTCTGCGCCTTGGTTAATTACCCGGTTGGTATTTGCGTAAGAACTGAGGGTAGCTAAGGGCTGCTCTTTTGATTTAGCAGTAACGTTAGCTTGTTCCTCAGGACTAAGGTTTGCCAATGTGCCGAAACCTTCAAGTCCAGACCTACGCAAACCTTCTGCAACAGCCATAGGACTCATGTTGCGATCTTTGCCATTCTTGATAATACGAAGGGCACGCTCAGTTGGGTTGTCTGCAAGTTCCCTCTTGGTTGCAAGGTCTTCTAAACCAAGTGTTCCAACAACTTGATTAATTGCGCCGCTGTAGTCACCAAGCTCCATTGCACCAGACATAGATGCACCAGACAATGTAGCGCTACGTGCATCACGATCTGCTACACCAGCACCACGTAATGCAATGTTGTTGCTCAAGTACTGACCGGGATTAACACCGTAGTCCAGTGGCTTACCCATATCCTCACGGAAACCAGCAGCAAGTTCCTGTGCATTGCGGTCAACCATTTGAGTGACATCTTTAACAGTGTTGTAAGCAGTGCTTAACCAACCACGCTGTTTCTTACTGCTGTCTTGCTCCCGCTTTTCATTCTCTCTATGGGCAGCATTCCAATCCCTGGCAAATGACATACCCTCTTTTTGCGTGTTGTCTGGTGGTTTATTACCTTTGCCACCACCACCTAATGCATCTTCAACTTCAAGCTTACTGGCACTTACCAAGAAACCATACTTACCAGATTTGTCAGAAGCCATTGTGGCTTGTGCTGCTAGAAACTCTTCCTGAGTCATTGCAGCATTACGCTTAATACTGTCTTGGGCTTGTTCAATCTTGTGGCGGTTACGCTTCTGCCACTCCAGATCCTTGTTAACCGTTTGCGTCTGTGTGCGAAGTTTTCCATCCACTTCTACACCCTGCACAATATCAACAGAGTCTAACTTACCAACCGCCATCTGCATTTGAACTTGGTCGTGATACTTGGCAAAGTCCCTAAACTCACGTGGAGCTTTAAATTCAACACCACGTTTAGTAGGTTCGCCATTCTCAGTAACCAACCCATCAAGTGATGCGCCACCTGGGAAACCCTTGTTCTGGAGTAACCCCATTTCAAGAATCTCAGTTCCAGTTTGCTTTTCATACTGTTTGCGGATGTTGCCTTCTAGCCTGTGACCACGTTCAATGTCTTCAGTTGAAAAAGGTTTGGTAGTAGTCATCCCCCAATTTTCCATCGACTTTTCGCCAACGAATGTATTGCGGGTTCTGTCTGTGGTAATAACTCGGCCAACATCAGAAGCTGTTACAAGTTCTTTACGCTCATCCAACCACTGCTGACTGCCTTGTGGGGCAACACTAATACTAATATCAGGGTTCTGTTCAGCGTACTTCTGCCTAGCTTGTTCCAACCTTTCATCACGAGTAGCAGCAACTGGTGAAGGTTTATCAGCAACTGTCTCTACAGGTTTAACTGGTGGGGCTGCTTTCTTACTTGTATCAAAATCAACGTGGGGAGTTGTTGGATTTGGTGTAGCAGCTCGTGCAGCCACTGACTGTCCTAAACGACTGCCTGACGTTGCGCCAGTGGTCGATACAGACTCTCCCAGGTTGTTGCCATGCGATGCCCGCTGGTTGGTATTTGCGCCTTCCCTGACGCCTTCCACAGCTTGCATATCAACACTGGGGGCAGCCGTTGCGAAGGAGTCATCGACACCTGCTGGACCTTCCCGAGACAGTGCCTCAATGCCCGTCTGCTCTGCATAGGGGCCATGATCCTTACCACCTTTGCCATCGTCAGGCCCACCACTTGGCGGAGCCCCACCGTCACTAGCGGAGCCGTCATCGTCCTGCAAATCGACATCAGCCGCTGCAAGCTCTAGATACTCATCAACTTGCGTTAAATTGTTGTCTTTGTAATCTGCTGCAAGATCCCCAGCAGGTTGAAAGAATACATCTACAGTACGTGCAAGTTCATCACGAGCGTAACGGTCAAGTTGCGATGGCTTATGCTCAAGCTCTCTATCAAGTTGTGGCTTCTGTGTTGAGACATCTGACTCATCAAGTTGCTCATCAAGCGATTGCTCAAGCTTGTCATAGTTAATGTGCAAGCCACCTTCCCAGGATTTACGACTTACTTCTGAATCACTAATGCCGTAGATGCGCCCAAGCTGTTTAGGAAGCTCAGTTAATGCCGCACGTTTTACAGTGGCTTGTTGATACTCATCATCTTGCTGAGCAAACTTACTATATGAAAGGTTGTGTGTACCGTAGGTAAGCAACGTAGACATAGTGTCCACTTGCTCAGGATCATCGGTCCAAATACCTTTCTTAGTCATGCCACGCTTAACAACACCTTCTGCAAACTCACGCAGCTTACTGCTGTTAAGGGATGCCACCAATTCGTGGGGACTTGGATAAGCATTGTAAGCAGCAGTGGGGGGAATAATGTTGCCCTTCCCTGCACCAACAATTCTTACAGCTTCATCAACACCATGTTTCTCAACAAGGGAATTAAATTGATCATCATTAGTTTGAATAGATGTAGCGTTCTGCACCGAAATCTCTTTCAGTCGTGCAGGCAGCAACTTACTAATCTGCATGGAGATAAGCTTGACAGCCTTATTCCTTTCGGAAGTAGACATGTACTCAAGCTTTTCTGGATCAATGTATTGCTCAGCAAGTTTATCAAAGTACTCTTGCACGTTAGCGTTATCAGGCAACCCCAATGCTTCGGATTGTTGTTCCTGAATAGTATTCCCTTTCATGGCCCTTGCAGGTTGCATGTATGCAGGGTACTTAGCAGGAGCCTTTAACGAAAACTCATTGTGCAGAAGGTCTGACGACACTTCATTTTTATTGATTGGCAGAATGTCGTAAGTGGCCCCGGAAAGGGATTCACGATACGCACCAAAGATAGCAGCCAAACCTGAGTGTGGTGTTTTGTTATCTTGGGCATAGTCAAATTCAACAACAGACAGAGAACCCATGTCCTCTTTGTCATCATCAAAGGTTCCACCAACATCACCAAAATCTAGTACCGACCTTTTACTGGTAAGTTTAGATGGTGTTAAGCCTGTGACAGCAATGCTGTTAAAGATTGAAACTTCTTCTTTAGAGAAAGACTTACTACGATCATCCGAAGACATCGAGATATATTGATCGTATTTATTCAATACGCTTGCCAGTTCGTTTTCCAAACCAGCCGCTTTAATCTTCCCTGCTACAACTGTTTCTGGTGTTAGGAGTGTGGAGTTTTCTTCATAGTTGCTGGAGATTGCTCCTGTCTCTTTACCAACAAAGTCGCGTTGTTTCTTAATCTGTTCAAGCTTTCTTGTTGTCGCATTCTTATTCGTTTGCGCAACAGTGGCCTTAACAGCTTCGCTAGTAGAGACAACTGGTGTATCTCGATATCTGGCAAAACGATCTTCAAGAAGCATTTCCTGAACATCTAAGTCATCCCAATCTTCACTGGCAATAACTTTCTCAAACTGAGCCTGACTGCCACCACTCGCTTTAGACATGAAGTATGCAAGTTGTTTCCGGCGTGTTGCCTTCTCTTGCTTACGTTGTGCGGCAATGCTTACATCAGATGCTTCGTGGGAAACATTGCCTGCTGTTTGTGATGGTGGAATATAACTCTGTGTGCCGGAAGCTACACCAGTAGGTTTTTCGCGCTTGCCAAGTTTAAGTACCTTCTTTTCATCCATTAGTTTCCCTCAACTGTTATTGCCAGTTCATCACTCGCACAGATAGTGGAGAATCAGAAGGCGAAATGTATTCTTTAAGGTCTAACAACTCATGCATGATGAATAGGTCATCAATGCTATATGTGAAGTCTTGAAGCTCCCTCAAAGTGCACATTGGTGGATTAGCAATCAATGGACGATGAAGAAAGTAATTCACTTCGGGGAACAGATCTGAAATCTTTGGTTTACCATCTGATGCAGTGTGGTACGTAGTCGTCCCATCTTCATTAGTGGTTATACCAATTACTTCTTCAACTGGTTCTTCTTGACTTCTTCCATTGCCGCTAGACCTTCTACGAAAAAATCCTTGAAGTTCACCTCAAGAACAAAAGAGAAGATTGAGTAGATGCGCATCAAGTCGCCACTGAATTCAACGTCGAAGTTGGCTTCATTAATCACAACATTGTCAACAACAGCGCAAGAAATACACTCTTTAACCAGTGATATAAATACGGGCTTCTCTACACGTTGAAGGATATAAATAAGATTGCCGAAGTTCCAATCACCCATAACAAAGGATAGAGCGTCATCCCCCATTACAGTTAGCACATCAATTTGCATAGCCATTGCTTTGTTAGCAGGCCATTGCCGGACGAATACAGGCTTACCTCTAATCTCCCGAGTCTCTGTCTTACACGCCATTAAGTATTCTCCTTAAAGCTGGAGGATTATCTTTCACCCTCCAGCTAACATTCTGTATTACAGGCCTACGTAATCGTACTTACCATTGGTGAACCAGATCTGTTCAAACTCAACAGTCCAACTCAGCGAGACAATGCCAGTACCACGAACAATTGCAGGCATCACCGGAATGAAACCGTTAACACCAGTAACAAGTGCAAGGCCCATCTTATCGTTCATCAAACCTTGGATTGGATCAAAGGTTGCACGGTTGCCACTAAGGCCTGTGTTCTGCGAAAGGATTGCACGGCTGTTCAACACGGCGTTGTAATCACTGGTCTGCAACAGGGTGAATACAATACGGCCAGAACGGTCTGCGATAGTTGCTACAGACATTTCACCACGGGCACCAATGACTTTGGTGTGTTGTACGTTAGTACGGCCAGCGGAAATGATGCTGTTGTTGTCAGTGAAGCCAGTTACTGGAATACCATCCAGCAGAAGGTCAACGTTGTAAAAGCTATACTGCTTCATAAATTACTTCTCCTTATTCCGAGAACGAGCCGGTGATGGTTACGCCATGAATTGCGCCTGCACCAACTGCGATAAAGGAGATACCATCGTACTGACGATTACCTTTGTCAGCAGCACTAACATCACCAACTGGGATGTAATCGATACGGTAGCCAAGTTCAAGGTAAGTGCCATCAGTGGTGTAACCTGGGGCAATCAAACCGTTAGTAACACCTTGGCGCAGACCATGCTCAAGTTTCTGAATGATCATGCTTACACCAGTATCAGTGAAAGGAACCTTGGTTGGAGATTGATACATCAGGTTGAATACATCAGTCTCAGTACGATTCTGCAACCAATCAATGCCGTGCTTGGTGTCGAAGAAACTACCATCAGCCATTTTCGATGTGGCGAAGAAGGAGTTACCACCAACATCCAGGAACACGTTGCAGTTGATTGCTTTCAGGTTGTTGTTCTGACCAGAGCCAATACGAGCAACTGGAATGGTAGGCAACTTCTTGTACATCAGTGTGATGGTGGTATTGGTGCCTTCAAAGTTAACAGTGAATGCACGACCAGCAACAGAGATACCAGCGTAACTACCAGCAACTGGTGCGTAGGTAGAAAGTGTATTACCCAAAGATGCCGAGAACATTTGACCAGCGAAGGTTGAAAGGTTGGCATTTGTCAGGGTAACTGCATCATTGGTTGTGTTGAAGAACTTCTTGGTACGGGCTTGAGTCCAAACTGCTGCATCATATGCCGCTTGGGTATCGTCAAACTCTGTATCCAGTGCAACACCATAGAAGGAGTTATCTACTTGTTCCGCAGCAGACAAAGCTTGTGCAGGAGTTTCAGCAGCAGCACCTTGGGTAAGGGTTGCAATGATCATGCCTAGTGCAGCAGCCAAACCTTGTACATCCGCAGATGCAACGGTAATGGTCGAAGTCACACCAGTGGTTGGACTAGTGATTACAAAATGGGTGCCATTGTAAACACAGGTAGTGCCTGGCTTTTGAACGGCCAACTTACCTTGAACAATGGTTGCAGCAGCAGCAAACGAAATAGCACCAGACAAATCAGTTGCAGTAATAACAACAAGGGTGCCATCAATAGTGCAAGTGAAGCCACCAGCAGTAACAGCTTGCAAGGCAGGCAGGCTTGGTGTGTTGCTACCAGTTGCATGTGCAGCAGTGTTAACGCCATCGATCAGGCCAACCATAAAGTAAAGTGGTCGTGGCACTTGTGCGTAATAGACGTTTGCAGCTTTGTTAATCTCGGTGCCATCCAGATAGTCAGCAGCTACAGCCTTCATGCCACTGTACTGACGGATACGTTCTTCCGCAGTAATAGGATTGGTGCCGACGTTTGCAGATTTACTAAAAAAGCCCAACTTACCAAAGCCAGCCAAACCTTGTGGGGTCGGGGCAAGGGCAATGCCTACATTGATATACTCAGAAATTGGAACTGACGACATATAGGAATGCCTCCTTATAAATTAGTTACGGTGTGAAATTGATATCTATAGGAATAGGTATCGAAATATCACCCTCTTGAAATTCACCTTGAATGTGTGCCTTAACAATGCGGGGAATACGAGTTACTTGCTTCCTGATGACATTGAAGTCAAGCCTGATGGCTGTCCTTACTTCCCATTGAGATTCAAGAGTCAATGTCTTAACAAGGATTGGGCCTTTACTAATTAAAACCATGCCCAAGTTGCGCATCAAATCCAAAACGTCTTGGCGAAAGAAACTGTTGTTTAAGAAATCAACATCAACATCGTCACGTGAAAACAAAACGTCGAAAGAAAGAATCCGAAAACCTTTAGTTGTAAATATAAACTCATCAGTCCCTTCATCAAACTTAGACTCATGTTCGTCATACCCCGGACTGTAAGTCCCCATAAGTCTCACAGCTGCATATGCATCTACTGGAGGACGTGGGGCATTCTTGAACATTGGGTAAGAGTAACGGGGCTTAAGTACACATTGATCGATTATCTTTTGAACCTTTTGAACATCTATATCCACTATGGCCACCCACTAACATTCAAGTCATTCACAGGTGGTGTTTCCAAAATAATCAATGCACCAAGTTCTGTAAGCAATGCAGTGCCATCTTCCGTGAAAATCTCTGTAATCAATCCTTCCACCAACACAAGGTTTTGCACCTTGCTGGCGATAGTCATGTAGAAACCTGCTGCACTGTAGTTAGCATATTGCGTAACGAAGTATGTAACCCCGTATACACACAGCAAGCTATTGATAGGCATGTCCACAAGGGAGTGGAACTTCATGAAGCCCGGTTGACGTTCAAGTTCAGGGTTGGCTTTAAGTTGCTCACCAAAGACGCCCTCATCCCTATCACCATGTGGAATAGGTGTGGCTTGAATTGCAATGGCTGGACCAGTGGCATATTTAACCCACTGATTGTTGTCATCCCAATAACCACCGACTGGGCTGCACATAAGAACTTTGGTTGTGGTGTTTCGATTGAATGCTCTACGAACACTAATCATGGGCAGATGATGCGGGCACCAGCGAACGCTTGATTGCGCCAATGCATATACTGCTGACCATAAATGGATGCTGCGAAGTTATCCATTGGTGTACCTGGGGCAACTGGTGCCACAGCGTATTCAACCAATACATCATCAACATCTGTACTGCGAATTGGCATCAGGGCTATTGTATCGCCTGTTGCACTTCCTGCCCCCACTGAGAGAAAGTGGGCAATAAGGTTTGCTTGAGCTACGTCATAAACGTTACTCCATCGATGTTCCTCACTACCCATTTCAATAACAGAGTCCCCAAAAAAGATGTCGAATCTTAATTGGGATGTTCCAGTGAACTCAGGAAACCTAGCAACAAACATTGCATAAGTAACCATTTAGTTCTCCTACTTATTCACACAGAGTCATGTGCAGTGCAGCAATATCTTCTTCTGTGTGAGTCTCGGCGGTTACAACAACTTTCTTCTTGCCCAAGGCTTTAATCTTGTCTGCAAGAGTAAGGGTGCTCTTAACCTTTTCAGTGATTTCCAGATCACCTTTCTCAATACGCAGTTTGATCAGATTGACTTCACGGAACTTACCTGTAGGAACAAGCACAGTCTGGTATACAGGCTTGCCATCCATTGTTGCTTCGGGAATTACTTCACGCTCTTCATCGAATTGCTGCACACGGGTTTTACCCGAGGTAGCTTGTTTCCACAGGTCATCGTCAATTTCAACTTCACACTCAGCCGGAATACAAATCAGAGTGTGTTGAGGGGTTTCCGCTTTGGTAATCTTGTTGCCGTGTTGATCAACATGCTCAGTAGTCTTACCAGCGTTGATAAAAGCGTTGAGCATGATTGGTGCTTCGGAATGATTTCGAACGCGCAAATTGGTTCTCCTTAAATTTAGTAAATAAAAAGGCCCACATATAGTGAGCCCTTTAGTAACTCTAGATATTAGATGCCGTACCACAGATCAATTGCACGTGGGTAGGTAACTTCCAGACCAGCGAAACGACCACGACCTGGGACTTCATAAACCAGACCATGCAGTTGCACTGGCAGGAATTGAAGTGGCAGTGGTTCACGGATACGAATGGTCTGAGTACCTTCTGGAGTCTTCTTGGCGATTACAACAAAGCCATCCGAGTTGCCATCAAACTTGTTGTCGATAGCGTTCAAGGCTTTCACTTTATCTTTAGTGATGCCGAACGGGTTGTTGTCGCAGAAGTATTGCAGGATGGTGGTGTCGCTCAACGAACTACGTGGAGTGGAAGCAATGTAGTTGTGTTGCAGAACTGGCAACCAAATTTCTTCTGGCTTGTGGATTTTCTTGGTAGCTGCATACATAGCGCTGCAAGCCGAGTTCAAGTCCTTCAGAATTTCATCTGGAGTCTTGGTAGCCCAAGTGGTGGTAGTAGACACACCAGCAACAACTGGGTTGTGAGCGATGTATGGGTTACCGAACAGGCCAACGAAACCACCTACAGCATCACCCGACCAAACAGCATCGTTTACATACTGCTCATAACCACGACGGGAAGCCATAGCTTTACGAGCTTCAAGAGGCATGCCCGACATTGCAGCGGATGCAACTTCATCGATATCGAAGTCATATGCACAACCAACGGATTTAACGTTGATCGAATATTCACGGCCCGAGATATCGGACTTTGGCAGATCGGTAGCACGAGCGTTAATAACTTGTGCCTTACCAACACGATCGTACGAACGATAAGTCAGGCTTGTAGCACCTGCACCACCAAGGGTGAGGGTTGGGAAGCAGTCACGAGCTTCCAGATCTGGATACAGCACGTCATAGGTAGTCTGTTCAATTACTTCCAGTTGACGTTGAAAGAAGATGCCATCGCCATCAGCAAGGCGAACATCGGCATCAACCAGACGCTCAAAGTGATCATTCAGGGTTTCGGTAGTGCCATCAGCCAATTTTACTTCACGAGCCATAATTCAAATCTCCTTTATTAGTTATAATTAAACAGCGGTGCCGTTGATCATTGCTACGGTGATATCAACACCGACAACTTCACCAGCGCCCGCAGAAGCTTTGAACTTCATGTTCGAGGCCTTGACATAACCGCCAGTGGCAGCAGAAGTAAACTGGCCAGTGGTGGAGTTAACATATACAGCGCCATCGAACAGGCAAGCTGCAACAGTAACTACGTTGATGGAACCTTCCAGCAGTACTGGAATGATTGCACCAATTGGATAAGGGGCTGCACCAGTGTTAGGGCGGAAATCACTTTCCACAGTCATTTGACGGATAACAACACCGAATTGTTGGCCGGCACCAGCACTGCCCAAATCTACTTCACGATCAGCAGAGTGCTTAACAACTTTACCAGCAGTAATGCCAGCAACTTTAGCCTTAAAGCTTTCACGCTTGCTGTTGGTGTAAGTCAGGCCGATAAGAGTACCTTCTTGTGCGCCTGGGATATTGATGCTGTAAGTTTGAACTGGCATAATTATTTAGCTCCTTCATTTCGTTTAATCATTTGTTCCCGAGCAGTTTCATTCTTTGCTGGAGTAACAACAGGTTTGACCGACACACCAGCAACGTCCCGTAGAACTTGTGTCATGTCGGTTGACTCATCTTTCACAAAATCCTTATCTTCAAGGAGAATGCCGTATCGAACTTCAACATATTGATCCGACATAGAAACAGGGGCAGACGGGCATACCTTAGTAACCACTGCACGCATCACTTCTAATTTAGTCAGACCTTTAACATCAACATCAGCAAGCTTAAGTGCCTGGCTTACAAACGCCATACGCTCTTCAACAAGGGAATCAATGTCTTTCAACTTCTCGCCAATCGCTACAGCATCGGCAAGTTTTGCAGTGACATCATCAAGCTTCGCTTTCAGTGTTTCCACTTCTGCAACCAAAAGGGCATCGCCAATTTTGATTTCACCACCAGCATCATCGACCTTGGCCAATTCAATTACTGGAGGGATAACTTTGACATCATCAATTACTTCTTCTTCCACATCTGCACTGTCAGCAATAGATGCTGTACCAGCACGGCCCTTGGGCACGATTGCAAAGTGGTTATTGCGGATGTTGGTCTTCTTGGCGTGATACCCAACTGTATCTACATCACACAAAACCAAAGTGGCATTGTGTCCGCTGGATAGTTGGTTAACATTAGAACGAACCAATGCAATAGCATCTGCATCATTAAGCACCATAGTGCCGATCAGTTCTTCGCCTGCCTCATCCTTACAAGGGACGCCCTCAAGCATACCTTTAACAAGCTCTTTAGCATTTTCAGTATTCACATCATCTTTTGGATGACCGATAGTGAATGGTGCAGCCCGATAAGAATCAATCGAAGCCTCATCAAACAAATCTTCTGGCAGTGTCATGATCTTGATAAGTGCTTCTGGATCGTGGTCTTTAAACTGTGCACCCAAATCCTTTGCTCGATATTCCATGATGCCTGTACGTGCAAGAGTGCAAGGAGCAATCATTTGACCACTCATTTTGAACTTGCGCTTTGTAGGCATGTGCAACTTGTCTTGCAGGTTTACACTTGCATCCTCTTCATCAAGGAATCGAACACTACCAATAGCAATACACAGACTCGCCATTGCTAGGCCCAACGTATTTTTCAAACGCATTTATTTCTCCTTCTTATCGTCAGGCCCATCAGATGGACGTGAAATCTTGGCTGCTCCCGGTGGAGGCGCTTTAGGAACTTCACCCATGTCTTCTTTCGAATAAACATTTTTGGTGTACAGAATCTTGTGTGCAGCTTCGGGAGTTAGAACACCAGCAGTTACGAGCGCTACAATAGAAGCAATTGTGTCCTTATCCTTCTTCTCTTTCTCGGCAGCAGATTCAGGAAAGATGCAACGCCATTTGTACTTACACGCTGGCAAACCAAAGTGAGCTTGAATGATGGCATCGAGGATTTTGAGCTTCGGGTCATACTCCATCTTTTGAATGGCAGCCAACAAGTCAACATAGTTAACAAGGTCGCTCTCACCTGTAGCATTCATACCGCTTGGTGATGCAGACAAGAAACGAGTTGCTGGAATACCTACACCAGCAGCCACTACTTCCAAGTACTCCCAAATCAAATCCTTTACACCAGAGAGTTGTACTTTCTTGGTGGAGTAGACTTCATTGGCATCCAACAGAATTACGTTATAAATCGACTTCATCTGTTTCATCAGGCGGAATCGTTTCATAACAGCCATTTCACCTTGTGGGTTAGATAGCATGTTCTGCAAACCATTGATTGTAATTACATCAGTGTTAGCCTCTACAACAAGATGTGCAGCAGCCTGAACAGCAGTATGGAAGTTATCAACCAAAGTATTCAGTGGCAGCAGTACGCTGTCTGAGTACCACTGGTTATGCCAGTTCTCATACATAGGAAGGCGTGTACCTTCAAACCTAATCAAACGGGTGTAGTGAATCTTGGCAGTGCTGCCCGCAATCATGTAATGCTCAGGTTGCCCATAGCATGGTGACAGTGGATCCATGTTAATCATGCCACTGCCCATCAACCTTGTACGGTCAATTACTTGCAGGCTGTTGATGCAGTTCACCTTCAACCTTTTCAGGTCAAGTGGTGTATCCATCTTTCCTGAACTTTTAATGTCCAGAAGGATTGCAGAAGTACCAAACACACGAGCCCACTTGTAAGCTTCATTAAACAAGCCTGCAACATTGAAATACTCATCTGCCTCTTGTGCATCTTCTGTTTCAAGCTCACGCCACTGGCGAGTTGTATCCAAAGGGATGATGGTGCAAATCTTCTGTGCAATCCAATCTTCACGGAAGCGAGTGATCAAACCATCTTGATCTTGGTTGCCACCACTACGAGTCCACTTGTTGTAAGTAGTTTTATCACCACTGCCACCAAGGCCTGAGACTACGTTTTCCAAACCATCTTGAGCTTTAATCGCTGTTGCAGCTTCGACGATTAATTTTTCAGCGAGTGCTTCTAAAGTCAGGTTTTCTTCTTCATTCATAGATCATCCTTCTTGCTAGAATAGCCATTGGGTTTTTCCAAGTGGTATTCAGGCAGTGTGGATACTTGCAGCTCTACACGATCACTCACAGTTTCAATTGTGGCGATGATGTTGCCAGCGCTATCTTTGATATGAAAAAGGTTATTGCCTGATGCTTTCTTGCACAGACGTGTGCTGATCATGACAGTACTCCTTAATTAACCCAATTTTCATAGTTGGCCGAACTTCCACTGTATTCGATGGCAACTGCATCACTTACGTTATCAACAACGTCGTCATGTCCAGTTGAACTGCCTAAGCCAGTCATGCCCAAGACTTCACGCATAACGTGTGCCTTATGTACATGCTCACTTGGAAACCATAATCTACCTTGTGCAAAGTAAGGGATTGTGTTCAGGAAACGAGCCACCTTATCGCCGGAGGTTTTATCCTTCGGAACAGGCATAACTCTAATGTCACCGTCACGTGTAAATTGTTGATTCAAGAACTGGCCCGAACTCTTATCTTCCATGTACAGGGCCGTAGGCAGCATGCACGGAAATGAAAGATCAAGCTTGTTGTGTTTATTCCAAAACTTAATCAACTCCTTCTTAAGCTCAGGAGTCTCCCACTTACCAAGCACGAGGTCCGCTAGGTACATATCTCGGTTGCGCATCACTACCCACAAACAAACGACAGAGTAATCTGAGTATGTCTGCGCAGTAGATGCTGTATCCGCTGTCATGAAGCTACGAATAACCTGCGACTTATCAAGCTCCAGATATTCCTGCCACCATGCTTCTTGAACGAGCCCTGTACCTTGTGCAGTCGGATCACCCATGTACTGACTGTTGAATGTATACGGTGATGCCTTCTTCATTGCATCTAGTGACTCCAAACTCTTACGAGACGGCCACAATGCGGTACGAGCTTCCTTACGAACTAACTTAAAGAGTATTGGCTTGGCATGTGTATACGCCTGCTTTTCAATAAGCTTGTCGTACCATGCTTGCGAACCAACACCTTCTTCAATAATTGCAGGGATGTTCAACCAGTCATATGCATCACTGGAGTTACCCCGTAGCAGATAACCAACAAGGTCTTCGTCGTGAACTCGTTGCATGATGATAGCCACAGGAGTACGAGGACATTTAATCTCGTTACCTTCGTCATCATTAACAACACCGTCGTTTGCGAGACGGGACATAAATGTGTTGTCGTATCGATCATTAATCTCAGAACGCACTGTATTAGAGTAAGCATCCTTTGGTTTAATAATGTCGTCTACAACAAAGCAACCGGAATATACGGTAGTCAAACTACCAGCACCCTTCCCTGTCAACTTACCACCAGATGGAACTGCGTGAAGCACGCCACCTTTAGTAGTACCCCAACGTTCAAGCGAGCGCTTACTAGCATCGATCTTCAATGCTGGAAACACTTTCATGAATAGTTCGTTGAGCATGATGGTACGGATGTAACCACTACTCTCTGCTACAACATCATCCGCATAAGATGTGATGATGTTATGTGAGCCAGGATTGTGGCAGAAGCTGTACAACGGTAGAAAGATACTGAGGATCTGTGTTTTGGAATGACGGGGAGGGATCGTTACAATTACCCGATCCCTCTTACCATCCACAAGGTCTTGGCATACTTCGAAAATAACATTATGGAAGTCCTGCATCTGGAATTTGAAACCCATCTGCAACTCAAATGCCCACTTACTGAATATCGCAAAGCTAGCGACAAGTATTTCTCTTGCCTCGGTACAATCTTCGTTAGTAAGTTCTTCAAGATTTACTTCCAGCGGACTGTTAATAATGGCCATCGCCAAAGAAAGTTTCTTCTTGGCTTTGTTAACAACAGCGACATCACCATTACTATCTAACTCAACTTTACCTTCTGTAATTAATTTCTTAATCTCAGAACTGTATACAGTGTTGTTTTTATGGTCAGCATTTCGGAACGCTTCCAACTGAGCATCTTGCAAGGCTTTGATTACAGCATTGTTCTCTAAGCCCTGACCTTCAATCTCACTTGTAATAGATTTATGGTATTGCTCAATAATAAAATCATTTTCTGAAATATACTTTCGTAGTTGTGGGAGTGTCTGTGTGATACCCCTTGATCTACTAACTTTTAACAAATCACCGTAATGTTGAGTCAGTTGGTTAACAATGTAGTTATCAACTTGCTCATCAATAGGTAATGCAGCCATTAAAACTTATCCTTATCTGCAACTGGATCTTGCATGTAGAGAAAGTTGAAACGTTCAATCGACATCTTTTCAGGGATAAGAGCCTTAAGCTCATTGTGGATTTCCATCCAAGCTCCTTCTGTTGGTGCAGCAAATGAAATGGTGATGTTCACTCTTTCATCAGTTACCTCTTCTTCATCTTCGTTGTAATACACTTCATCACACAGAGGACATTCCCCTGCAACTAGATCAACGTAGTGATTACAGTTTCTGCATTTGGTTCTGCAATCGTTACTCATGGTGGTTCTCCTAACTCATTAGTTGTTACCTCTCAGGGAGGTATATTTGTTGTGGTGTGTTTTAGTTAACAAGAATTTTCAAACCTTTTATTAAAAGAGAAAGCATCCCCCAGCCCCCTTAAGGGCCAGAAGAAATTAAATAAAAACTTTGGAGCTTGCTGGTGTATCTATATGGACGGTAGCTGGAAGCCACGGTTTATAAGGCCTGTAGCCAAAGCTGTTTTCCCAACACGGCCAAAACTTTGCAAACTTTTACAGGAAAAAGCGCTCGCATTTGTGGATCACATTCAAATCCCAATCACCCATTGAAGGTTCATCAGGCAAAGCTACGCCGTACTGCTGTTCCCACTGCTGTTTCAAAGCAAGCAAATAGTTACCGGAGTACAATTTAACGAATTCTTCTCGTATTACTTTATCGAGGAATGGAATGTAGTTGGCATGTACAGCGAAGCTATCGTGCACCCATACAGCAGGAAGCCCGACTTCTTTAAGTCTCAACGCCACCATACGAAGGTGAGTTGCGTCAAGGCTGTGAATCACATTAGGACCAATTGCAGATTTGTGCTTGGAGAGTTTAGGAATGAAATTCCCTTCCTCATCTAGAACGTCCTTCTTGATAGTGATGCTGTGCTTGCGTCGTTTTATAACAACTGTAACTACTTCTTCTTCTGTTACACGGTAGTCCTGACTTGCAGTAAATCCATCAGGAGTGTCCCAGGTGATTTGGTGTGCACCTGTTGCACAAATGATTGACATACAATCTTTCAGCCAGTCAACACCAGCCACAATAGGTTGCAGAACGATGTTAGTTGTGTTGAACAGTTGTGAACCAAGCTGACAAGTAACCTTTCGATCTACAGCAGGAAACATATCGCTCACGTTATCCATTGCGGAAATACGAGTAGCAGAATATGCAAATGTCATTACTGGCTTCTTAGCAACTTTACGGGTTGCCATGTACTTGTAATCTTCCAGTAAAACAATTTCCCATTTGTATGCAACGAATTCATAGATGTCCATGCCATCCGCTGCCTCACTAATCTCCATTCCAAGCCGGTCTGTGATTGCGCTGGATCTCATCAGGGCTGACCAATGCTGTAGGCCAGAGCAACGCCCATCCCTTGGAACGAAGGCCGCCAACGGCTTCTCAGGAGCCCTTAAATGTTCGGCAATGAGCCTGGCATTTGCCATGCCGCTGTAGGGTTTATCCCACGTCTTCCAAGCCAGGTTATCCCAGTCACGGGCCTGCGCAGCGTATAGACAGGCTTTCGCCTCAGTGTCCATACCGTCATAGCGGGTGTCCTCTGCATAGTCGTCTGTGGCTGCCACAAGAGCCGAAAGCCCTTCTGGTGTCAGTGCCTCACTGAATATTGGTAAGCAAAACGCCTTCTCGTGATCTGCACCTTGAGGACTAATGCCAATAGTTGTATCCGCATAAACACGACCACGACTATCAAGGAACACAGGAAACTTGAAACTACGTTCGTACCTCAGTTGCTCTGCACATTTCAAAGCACGGCTGGCCATTACACTTGATGTGTAAGAATCCTTTTCTACGTGCTTGTATAGTTCAAGGATGAAATCATTCACACGGAATTTTGTATCTGCAATAACGCTGGCAGCTTTAAGGTGCGACGTTTGAGGCACACCATACCTTACCTTGGCTTCTGGAATTAAATGACCTTCCTTCACAACCTGCTTAAGTATTGGAGGCAAGCCACCAGCGATCATCATACTCACAAGTTCATAAGTAGGATTTACAAAGACATTGGTTTTGGTTTTGCTAACACGTATGTTCTCAAGGGTTAGCAATTTGGCACTTACCATAGCCATTATGAAACAAAGACCTATGTACGGATCTTCGTGTAAGTATTGGGCTAGGTAGTTTCTTTTACTGTAGTTGACGTCACTATCAATCCTGCACAAAGCGACATATAACTTTGGAATACAATCAACATAGACTTGTGCAGATTGACGATAAGGTGGTGCCAGCTTTGGTATTAACCTTCTTGTGACAGAAAGTTCAAACGATTCTTCAACGGCCACCAATCACCTCTTAATTAGATACCTCCACAGGCTTACCAGTGAGGCAGGACTTGCAAAGGCATTGCCCACCCCAATCAACTTCACGTTCTTGAGGTTTAACAGTGAAACACCAGCACGTACCCTTTCCTTGAGCCACGTCACAACGCACCGGACTTGTACAAGTCGGACATGTATGCGTGATAAGGGAAGGTAAAGTTGGTGCAAGTTCCATGTAGCTACACATTACGAGATTTCGCAGAACCCACCAGCACAAGCCAACTCGGCAGCGAGGTTGATAGAGTTGCCATTTGCTTCAAACACATCATCAATATTGATAGCCTCAAGGTGAACAAGCATGGATTCATAGACTTCTTTGGAGCAGTCTTCGAAAGGAAGTTGCGGATAAGCCTCTGCACCGAAGAATGGAAGTACACTGATGCCGTTGTAATGCTCACGGTTAATCCACATCCAGTTGGTGAGTTCTTCCCATTCGTTATCCTTAACACTGATGGTGCAAGATACGTTGTGTTTGTTGTCACCCTGCAAGTGGCCACGAGCAACCCAATCAAGACTTACTTTCTTCACACGTTCCAGCAGTGCGAACATACTTTCAGTACGAACACATGCACCCTCTGGAGCAGATTGTGGGAAAGACAGAACAACTTGGTGAGGGACATTCACATCTTGTTCAACCAATGCAGGAGCAACACGCATCATGTATTGAGCAAGCTCTTCATCTTTACCAGCACGCATACGACGAATGTAATATTCAGCGTGCCATGCATGGATGCCACTAGAAGTACCCAATGCCAACGAAGTTGTGCCAGCAGGTTTAACACAGGTAATACGTTCAGCTTCATTGATGCCAATAATGTTTGCGATGATCTGGTTTGTTTGAATTGCTACGTTAGCAGCTTGATCCATATCCAGTTCAGTCACAGTATTACTAGCAATGCCTGTCATCGAAACGCCGAGTAGTGCCCCGCGTTCACACGTCTCACGCCATTTAGGATTGAGGTAGTGGAAGTCTGTGTAACCCGCTTGCAAAGTACCAATAAAAGTAGCAGCCGAACTAACATCGTTAAAATCCTCCTGACTAGATACAAGGGAAGCATTAATTTCAGTGAGGTTGCACATTTGATAAGGTTCAAGTGCAATCTCACAACAAGGGTTAGTGCCCCAATCTTTATTGTTGGTCCAGTAAACACCTGGCTCACCACAGCCGCTTGCTTCAACACGAGCCATCAGCTTGACGAATTGGTCAGAAGTTACTTCACCACGAAGAAGTACAGCACTATTGTTAGCGCGTGCACGGTACGGGTGAGTTTCCCACCAGTTACCAGACTTGGAAGTAATCAGTTCTTCGTCAGAAAGATCGAAGAGGCTAATCATTGCAGCACGACGAATACCACCAGCCAGAACGGCATCAGCAATAATGCAGGCAGCATCGTGTACTTCAATTGGTCGAAGCTTACGGCCCATAGCTTTATTGAACAGTGCTGACAATGCATCAACACAAATCTTCAATGGTGCTGGGCCTGGGGCTTGACCACCTGTAGTTACA
>Ga0182005_1000307_pt1 | contig 29530 bp, 29 predicted proteins | sample Sormic07211103_1_FD_123021 | JGI IMG/M metagenome (GOLD analysis project Ga0182005, IMG submission 123021) | Rhizosphere microbial communities from Sorghum bicolor, Mead, Nebraska, USA - 072115-103_1 MetaG | ecosystem: Host-associated > Plants > Roots > Rhizosphere | place: USA: Nebraska...
GCAGCCGCCAGATGGCGCGCAAGCTGAAATCGGTGGAAGCCTTGCCGAGCGACGCCGCTCAGCTGCTGCTGGGCAAGGACCCGGAACTGGCGCCCGACGACGAAGGCTGAAACAACATCGCCTGCGCAATCCTGTCGCCGGCTCGATTGTGAGTGACGTCAGGCCGGCATCGCAAACGGCGGTTTGCCGCTTTGCCGGATCACCTCGACATCAATTCCCAGGCAAGCCCTGACCACATGCGGCGTCATGCTCAGCGCCGGCGTGTCCTGCACCAGCAAGGCGCCGTCCGCCAGCCAGGCCAGCTGGTCGGCATAACGCGCAGCCAGGTTGGGATCATGCATGATCGCCAGCACGCCGATATGCCATTCTTTCGCCAATTGCCGCAGGGTGCCAAGCAAATGGTGCTGGTGCGCCAAGTCCAATGCTGCGGTCGGTTCGTCCAGCAACAAGTAGCGCGGGCCGGGTGGCGCGCCCTCGTCGCCATGTTGCGGCCGCAACTGCGCCAGCACCCGGGCGAACTGCACCCGCGCCAGTTCACCGCCGGAGAGCGTGGTGACGTCGCGCTCCGCCAGCGCCGCGGCGCCGGCCAAAGCCAGTGCTTCCATCGCGATCAGGCGATCGCCGCGGCTGCGGCCGCCGCCATGCGGATAGCGGCCCAGCAGGGCGATTTCCATCGCCGTGAACGGAAACGAAAACTGCACGCTTTGCGGCAGCACTGCGCGGGCAGTCGCCAGTTGCTGCGGCGTCATGCGCGCCAGCGGCACGCCGTTGAGCGAGATATCGCCGCTCAGCAGGGCGTCGCTGTTTTGCAGCTTGCCGTGGAACTCGCCCGACAGGGCTTTCAGCAAAGTGCTTTTGCCGGCGCCGTTACGGCCCAGCAGGGCGACGATTTCGCCCGGCCGGACATGCAGGCTGAGGTTGCGCAGGATGGTTTTGCTGCCGCGCCGCAGGGACAGGTCGCTGGCGATTAACATGATCGGATTCCAGGCAGGGTGGTTGTCATAAGCCGAGTTGTCCGCGCCGGCGCCATAGCAGCACCATGAAGAACGGTCCGCCCAGCAATGCGGTGAGGATTCCCAGCGGCATTTCGGCCGGCGCCGCCACGGTGCGTGCGATCAGGTCGGCAGCCAGGGTCAGGATGGCGCCGAACAGCAAGGCGCCGGGCAGCACCACACGCTGGTCGGGGCCGCAAACCAGGCGGATGCAGTGCGGCGCTACCAGGCCGATGAAGCCGATGGCCCCAGTGCAGGCCACCAGTGCGCCGACGCACAAGGCGCTGGCGATCAGCACCTGGCGCTTGATGGCTTGCACCGGCACGCCGAGGTGCATGGCTTCCGCTTCCCCCAGCAGCATGGCGTTGAGCGCCGCCGAATGGCGCGCCAGGGCGGCGATGCTGAACACGACGACCGGTGTCGCCACCGCCAGCAAGGACCACTGCGCGCCGGCCAGGCTGCCCAGGTTCCAGAAGGTGAGCGTGCGCAGCTGGTCGTCGCTGGCGACATAGATCAGCAAGCCGATGGCGGCACCGACGATGGCGTTGATGGCGATCCCTGCCAGCAGCAGCAAGGGCAGCGCCAGGCGGCCGCGGGCAGCGGCGATGCGGTACACCAGCATGGCTACCGCCAGGGCGCCGATGAAAGCTGCCAGCATGGGGGCATAAATGCCGACCATGCGCAATGCGTCGGGCCACAGCGTGGCGCCCAATACGATGGTCAGTGCAGCGCCGAGCGCGGCGCCGCTGGAAACGCCGATCAGGCCGGGATCTGCCAGCGGATTGCGGAACAAGGCTTGCATGGCGCTGCCGGCGGCGCCGAAGCCGCAGCCGACCAGGATCGCCAGCAGCACCCGCGGCAGGCGGATATCGAGCAGCACCGCGCGCGTTTGCGCATCGGCCATGCTCAGCTCTCCCGGTTGGGCGCCCTGCCACAGCAGTAGCGGGATGCGCCATGGATCGATCTGGTAAGCGCCGAGCGCCGCGCACAGCAGCGTAGTCACGGCCAGCAGCAGCGACAGGCCGGCCAGCACCATGCGCTGCCGGCCTTTGCGCGGTAATTCAGGCACGCGGACAACCGGCGCGCAGCCCGGCAGGGCAGGGGAAAAAGAGGTCGGCATCGCGGCAGTGACCAAGGTTCAGGCATGCAGCTGGGTCGACAGCCGGCTCAGCGCTTGCGGCAGGCGCGGGCCGAAGCCGAGCAGCAACAGCGAATCCATGTCGGCCACCACGCGCCGGTTTTTTGCGGCCGGCGTCAGCGACAGGCCCGGGCTGGCGAGCAGGCGCTCGATGCCGCCTATCGCCGCCAGGCTTTCGCTGGCAATCATCAGGATGTCGGGAGCGCTGTTGACCGCGCTTTCCGCGGTCAACGGCTTGTAGCCTTTGAAGCCGTTGCCATCCGAAGTGGCGTTGATTGCGCCGGCATAGCGGATCATGGCGTCGGCGGCGGTATCCCGGCCGGCCACCATGGCCTGCGTACCGCTATTGCTGAGGATGAACAGCACACGCGGCGCCTTGGCCTGTTTTTGGACCGTCGCCAGCGCGGCCTCCCATTCGCTGTCGAAACGCTGCAGCAGTGCCTTGCCGCGCGCAGGCAGGTCCAGCGCGGACGCCACTCCTGTGATTTTTTCGCGCACGGTGTTCACGTCATGCCGTTCGCCCAGCCGTATCACGCGCACGCCGGCAGCGGCGATCTGTTGCAGCGTCGCCGGCGGACCGGCGTCGGCCGAGGCCAGCAACAGGTCGGGATGCAGCGACAGCACGCCTTCGGCCGACAGCGCACGCTGGTAACCCATCTTGGGCAGCGCCTGCGCCGCGGCGGGATAGGTGCTGGTGGTGTCGGCGCCGATCAGCACTGCGCCGGCATCCAGCGCATACACCACTTCGGTCAGCGCGCCGCCGGCTACCGCCACCCGGCGCGGCTGTCTGCCGGATTCCGCCTGGGCTGCCGCCAGGCCGGGCATGGCGCTCAGCAGCAAGCCGGCTGCGCCGCTGCCCAGCAGCAGACGCCGTTGCGTATCGATAAGCGATTTCACGCGTGAACCTCCGCCATGCTTGCCGCCAGCGGCAGGGCCAGGGCTGCGCTGCGCCAGGCCGCCAGTTCGGGCTGGCCCGGCTTGCGTACGCCGAACAGCATGGCGATGGTATTGCCTTCATGGTCGAACAGTTCGAGCGAGGTGACTTCGCCGTCGCTGGTCGGTTTGCTGACCACCCAGCTGGACGCAATCAGGTCTTCCCGCAAATGCAGGTTGAAGCCGGGATCGAGAATGTTCAGCCAGGGACCCATGACCTTGACATTGCTGATAGCACCGGAATGGATCTGGATCATGCCGCGGTTGCCGACAAAAACCATGATGGGCAAGGCGCTGGCGGCTGCCTGTTCCAGGATGGCGCGGGTGGCACTGTTGTCGACCTGGCGCACGAACTGCGGCGGCGCCAGCCGCAACGCCTGGGTCCGGCTGAGGCCGAAATCGCGCAGCAGGCCGAAGAACTGGTGGGTATCGGTCATGTCTTTCCAGGCCGCGCGGAAGCCGTCGCCGTCGATCTCGGCATCGGCTTTGTCTATGGCGGCCGGCGGCATCGGTTCAACTGCCATGCCAGGCAGCTGTCCGGGATCGGACCAGCGCGCCACCAGGGCGTCGAAGGCATCGTGGTTGCTGTGCTCGCGCAAGAACACCTTGTGCACCGCTTCGCCATGCAGATCGTAGAATTGCAGGCTTTTTTGCCAGGTCTTTTCGGCGCCGCGCGTCACTTCTTCAATCACCGCGCAGGCGAAGCCCCACTGTTTGTAGAAAATCCGCAAGTCGATGGCGTCGCCCAGCGCCAGGCCGACTTGTCCGTTATGGCTCATCTTTTCGTAGACGCCGTTTTTTTCATGCACAGCGCTGTCGTTGCGGGTCAGCGCCATGACCGGCCCCAGCAGCGGCACTTCTTCAAGCAGTTCGACAAACCGCGGCAGCAGCCGGATGGCTTCGGCGCCGACGCAGGCGGCGATGGCTTCGCCTTCGGAGACGCCGATCGCTGCGGCTGCATCGCGATTACGCAGTTTTTTTTCGCGTTTGGCGTTCAAGAAATCCGCGCGCAGTTGCTGCGGGTTGCGTTGGTGGTTGTGGCTGGTGGCAGACATGGTTTTCTCCTGGTCCGGGAAATGGAATGGATGGCGCAATCAATACTGGAATTTGAGGCCGACGTTGAAGTTGCGGCCGGGTGCGGTATAGGCGTCGGCGACAGTCGTGTTGCCCGCCAGCCCGCGCACGTCCGACCAGTTCCAGTACTGGCGGTTGAACAGGTTGTGGATGCCGGCGAACAGCGAGACGTTCTTGCTGATGTTGTAGCCGCCGCGCAGGTCGACCACGAAAGCGGCCGGCGGCGCAAAATCGCTTTGCTTGCTCATGTCGCTGCGGCGTTTGGCGCTTTGATAGATGAAGTCGGCCTGGCCGTACCAGAGTTCGCTGGGTTCGTAGCGCAAGCCGAATACCGCCATGAAAGGATTGACGGTGTCGAGCGGCGTGCTGCTGCCGTCGGCGCCTTCGGTATGGCCTTTGGTGTACGCCATGCCGGCCTTGATTCCCAGGCCGTTGGCCAGCTGCCAGTCGATCCTTGCTTCGGCGCCGCTGATGCGGGCGCGGGCGCGGTTGACGTACTGGTAGATGAAAGGATCGACGAACGGCCGGCCGCTGCCCTTCACGATTTCCTGCGAGATGAAGTTGCTGTAGCGGCCGGTGAATGCGGCCACGCTGTAGCGCAGGGTGTCGTTGCTGCCGCCCAGCTTGCCGCGCAAGCCGATTTCAAAAGTGTTGCTGGTCTCCGGTTTCAAATCCGGGTTGCCGATGGTGGCGTAGCCGTAGATCGGGTTGCCGAAGCTGTTGTTGACCTGGTCCGGGGTCGGCGTGCGGAAGCCGCGCGCATACTGGATATAGGGCAGCAGCGCCGGGCTGATCTCAACCATCAGCGCCAGCCGCGGCGAGACCGCATTGCCGCTCGACTTGGTGGCCTGGCCGGTGTAGGACGGATCGTTCTCGTCCGGCGTCAGGCGATAGCCGTCGAAACGCAGCCCGGGCATGATGCTGAGCGGACTGGTTTGCGACAGGCGGATTTCATCCTGGATGAAAGCGCCGAACAGCGAGTAATCGGTATTCGGGAATGCCTTGTTGGGAAACGGCGATTCGCCGACGCCGGGAATGGCGCCGTCGCGCAGTCCGCTGATGCGCGCGGTGCTGAGGTCGAAGCCGTAAACCAGCTTGTGCTGCAGGTTGCCCGTGGCGAAGCCGCTTTCCGCCTGGGCCGAACCGCCGTAGGTGCTTTCCCGGTACGTGTTGTCGCGGGTGCGGTCGACTGCCGGAAACCGGTCTTCATAGGAAAACTGGCGGTTCTTCGCATCCTGGTAGTAGATCTGCGCGTGGGCGTTCTGGAAATAAGGATTGCCGGCGTCCTTGAAGTCATAGGCCAGGCTGTAGCGGTTGCGTTCCAGCTTGTCGTTGGCGCGCAGCGCCAGGGTACTGGCGGTGACCGCCGACAGCACGTTGGAGTCGGTTTTCTGTTCCTGGCGATTGATGGCTGCAGTAAAAGTGTCCTGGGCGCTGGCCTTGAACACCAGCTTTCCGAGCAGCGCATTGCCGTTGACGTTTTGCGGATTGGCGGTGTCGCGGCTGGGGCCGTTGATGTCGCGCGTGCCTTTGGTGTCGACCTCATGGCCGGCACGCTTGTTGGCGATCAGCAAACCTTCGAAACGTTCGCCGCCGAAAGCCGCGACGGCGGTGGTTGAGGTGCTGCCGTCGATGGAATCGTAAACCGGCTTGATCGAGAAATAGGTCGGCTTGTTGAAAATCTTCAGGAAATCGGAGGGATCCTTGGTGATGAAATTGACTGCGCCGGTCAGGCCGTCGCTGCCGTACATGGCCGACGCTGGGCCGCGCAGGATTTCCACACGTTTATACATGTCCATCTGCATGTAGTCGCCGCGCCCCGCCTCCAGCGGGCCGAACGAAAACGAGCTGGGCAGGCGGATGCCGTCTTCCATCAGCAGGATGCGGTTGCCTTCCAGGCCGCGGATGTTGATACCCTCGTTGCCGCCGCGGCCGCCGGCGGTAGCCGCCGACGACGGCCGGTAGGGACCGCGCCTGACGGTGATGCCGGGCTCGTAGCGCAGCAGGTCCTTGACATCCCTCGGTTGCTGTTCTTCAATGGTTTCGGCGTTGATCACCGAGATGCTGCTGGGCGTGCGCGCCACGGCGGTTTCACTGCGGGTAGCGGTGACCGATATTTCATCGAGCGTACGGCCGGCGGCATAGCTGCCGGCCAGCAGCTGCGGCGCGCTCTGCGCAAAAACCGGCAGCGAAGCTGCGATCGTGGCGAACACGGCAAAATTGGCGGCCGCAGGCAATCCCGGCAGCCGGGTTGGGTATAAAGTGGGCAAAGCGTCGTACTCCAAAACAATCAAACTTGTTGAGTGGCTGGCGACGCTGGTGATGCGGCTGGCTGAAACAGGGAGGTGGCGGTGGACAAGCGATAAAGCTTGTTTGCAGGCTTAATTATAAATGAGAATTATTATTATTTGTGAAATTCACTAAACAAGCCGCTGATTTTTATCGCAGAGACCAGCATAGTTACATCTGGTAGCAACTATGCATGATTGGAAATAGTGGGGCAATAAGCGCTGGCCTATACTGTGGGTATAACAGGTGCCGGGTGATGGAATACCCCGCATTTCCCCGCAATAAATAGAAAAAACCGGAGTTCACCGCAGTTTACTGAACAGAACCGACAGAAAAGGAGTTCACCATGCGTACGTTCATAATTTTGGCCGCAGTCGCCATGCTGGCCGGTTGCGCCACGGATGCCGAACGCGCCGCCCAGGCGCAGCGCGATGTCGACCAGATGATGCGCGTTTATGGCCCGGCTTGCGAACGGCTTGGATATAAAGGCAATACCAACGAATGGCGCAGTTGCGTGCTGCGGCTGGGCACAAAAGACAATACCGAACGCTATCCGGCGACTACAACCTGTTTTGGCCATCCTGGTTTATTCCAGTGCAATACGTTCTGACGGCAGCAGTTTGATGTAAGTCAAGGCAGTGTTTTCAGCAGGCCGTCAATACGCCAATTGACGGCCTGCTTTGACGTGGAGGCCATGCAATCCCGGCCCTTAAGCCACGGCGTCGTGGCAGCACACGCAAAGTTTGTTGCCGTCGGCGTCGCGGAAGTAGGCGCCGTAGTAGTCGGGATGGTATTCCAGGCGTAACCCGGGAGCGCCTTCGCACGATCCGCCGTTTTCCAGGGCCGCGGCATAAGCGCCGTCGACCGCGGCCCGGGTCGGCGCCAGCAGGGCGGTCATCTGGCCGTTGCCGGCAGAGGCAATGTTGCCGTCGTACGGCGCGCCTATGATGAACAGGGGCCGGGCCTTGCCGCTAGCCATCCAGCCCGCCCACGGCTTGCCGGCATCGCAGAATTTGAGCTCCAGGTCCAGTTTTCCCATGACAGCAGAATAGAAACCGTATGCGCGCTGGAAATCGGTGACGCCGATAAAAACGTGAGAGATCATGGGCTTTCCTTTTGGTAGAAAAATGACGTGAACGATCAATACAACCTGCAGCGTTTCGTGGCCGCCCAGCAGCCGGTCTTCGATATCGTACGCGAAGAGCTGGGCCGGGGCAGCAAACGAAGCCATTGGATGTGGTTCATTTTTCCCCAGATTGAAGGACTGGGGCGCAGCCCCACGGCGCTCAGGTATGCGATCTCGTCGCTGGAGGAAGCCAGGGCCTACCTGGAGCACCCGCTGCTGGGACCGCGCCTGCGCGACTGCTGCCGGCTGGTTGCGGTTGTGGACGGGCGCTCGATAGAAGATATTTTCGGTTTTCCCGACTACATGAAATTTCAATCCTCGATGACCTTGTTCGCCGAAGCTACGCTCGACAATCAGGTTTTCAACGAGTGTTTGCAAAAATATTTTGGAGGAGAGCGTGATCAGGCCACGCTTGCACGGCTATGAACATCTGTTTCGATTCTTAGCAGAGGCCAGCGAGACAGCCATTTCTTGCGCTGCAGACGGTCATCGAACTGCGCGCGTTTTTCAGCGGCGAAGCGTGGCGTCGGACGGACGATGGCTGCGTACAGGTCGTCCAGACCGAATGGCGCGGCGATTTCCAGGTCGCCGTTATCGGTGTATCTGACTGCCACCGCCGTAGCGGTTTCCGGCCAAAAGCGCATGGCGTCGAAGGCCGATTGATAAGGCGCATCGCCGTTGCGCACATGCATGCGTCCCTGGTTTTTTGCCGACCACTCGATAGATGCGTCTAACGCGTTCAGTCGACTTTCTATTCGCAGGTCGGCCTCTGCATTTTGTTGCGAGGGATCAAACCAGATCACGTCGATATCACCCGGTGGGGACGACGGTGCCCGTCCGTGCAAGGAATCCCAGAGGGCATTTCGGACAAAGCCCGCGGCGATCCAGCAATCGGGCAGGTGCAAGGAATGCACCAACGCGATGATACGCAGCCGCTCCGGATCCGCCCGCAGCAAGGCCATGAGATCACCGGCGTGTTTCATTTCTCGGGCACCAGAGACAAACGCATCGGGACAAAACATATGCCATGCATTTCAACTTGCGAGCCGGTTTTGACGAAGCCGAAGCGCTCGTAGACAGGCTGTGCGAAAGGCGAGGAATTGACTGTAAAGGCGTTGATGGTTCCGAGCGCAGCGGTTGCTGTTTTCGCTGTTTGCCAAAGCTGCGTAGCTAAGCCGCGACGCTGGAATTCCTGGGCGACAAACAGATGGAACACATGGCTGCGATCGCGGACGGCTATAAAGCCGGCGAGTACGCCATCTTCAAAAGCGAGGCGGTATTGGTAGCGTGGATTGGCAATATATTCGCTCTCGGCGGCGACCGAGACAGATTCGAAAAAACGTTCAGCACCCTTGCCGTCAGGCGTGGCCAGGAATTCATGTGTAAAGCAGCGAATCAACGCACTTATGGCGTCGGCATCTTCAGCACCGGCAGCGCGGAAGTCCATATTCGCGGCCCCTAGATCAAACCATCGAACAGAATGACCTCGACCGCATCGCCGCCGGCGACGTCGCCCTGTTCATGCGCCAGCACGATCATGCAATTGGCTTCGGCCATCGAACGCAAGATGCCCGAACCCTGGGCCGCGGTAGGACGCACGCTCCATTGTCCGTCGCTCAAGCCGAGGATGCCGCGCTGGTATTCGGTGCGTCCCTGGCGCTTGCGGATGGCGACGGCCGCGGTGGCGCGCATCAGCGGCAACGGTGTCACTTGCGCACCCATCATCTGCAGCAAGGCTTCGCGCGCAAAAAAATAAAACGACACCATGACCGCCACCGGATTGCCCGGCAGGCCGAAGAACAAGGCTTGCCTGCCGCCCGACGTGATGCTGCCGAAGGCCAGCGGACGGCCTGGACGCATGCCGATTTTCCAGAAGGCGACGTCGCCCAGCTGCGCCATCATCTGCTTGGTGTGGTCGGCGTCGCCGACCGAGACGCCGCCCGAGGTGATGATCGCGTCGGCGTTCTCGCAGGCGCTGCGGAAAGCGCTTTCCAGCGCCTGCGGATCGTCGCCGACCACGCCCATGTCGATGATGTCGCAGCCCAGGCGCTGCAGCATGCCGTACAGGGTGTAGCGGTTGGAATCGTAGACGCAGCCGGGATCCAGCACTTCGCCCACCGAGCGCAATTCATCGCCGGTCGAGAAAAACGCCACGCGCAGGCGGCGCCTTACCGGTATTTCGGCGATCCCCAGCGAAGCCAGCAAGCCGAGGTCGGCGGGGCGCAGGATGCGGCCCTGGACGATGGCGGCGCTGCCGGCTTTCAGGTCTTCGCCGGCCAGGCGGCGATTGGCGCCTGGCTTGACGGCGCCTGCCGGGACGGTGACGGAGCCAGCCGCACTGCCGGGGCCGACGAATTCTTGCGGGATGACCGTGTCGAGTCCATCCGGCATCACGGCGCCGGTCATGATCCTTACCGCTTGGCCGCTGGCCAGCGTTCCCTGGTAGGCGCGGCCGGCGTGGGCGGTGCCGGCTATCGCCAGCACGGTATCGGCGTCGGCGCGCAGGTCGGCCGAATTGAAGGCGTAGCCGTCCATGGCCGAGTTTTCATGCGCCGGGACGTCGATCGGCGAAATGATGTCGCTCGCCAGCACGCGGTCGAGGGCGCTGCGCAGCGCTACCTTTTCAATCGCGGTGACCGGCGTGATGCAATCGCGGATGATGGCCTGCGCCTGCCTGACCGGCATGGCGTGCGGATCGTAGTCCGACATGCAGCTGGTCAGCTCGGACAAGGATGGCTTGGCAGGACGGGTATTCAGGTTCTTCATTGCGTTTGCATTATCGCTGTAGTAACTGTTCTCGGGTATTGATGTTACGGAAAGCGTCGGCATCGGTAAACAGCGTTTCGCAGTAGTTGAGGCGGCGGTACCATGTTTCCATCTTACGTCCGCCACCCTGCAGGTAGTCATTGAGGTCGGTCAATAAACCGGTTTTCAGCAGCATGAATACCGGCTGCGGCCAGATGGCCTGGTCACTGGCGTCCCGTGTGCAGGCTACCGCCAGGTCGGCGTCGGCGCCGGCCAGGGTTTGCGCCAGGCGTTGCACCAGGTCATGCGGCAAGTAGGGCGAGTCGCAGGGAGCGGTCGCCAGGTAGGGCGTGCCGCAGTGGCGCAGGCCAGCCTGCAGGCCTGCCAGCGGGCCTGCAAAGCCGGACTGTTCATCGGGCCAGACCGGCGCTCCGAACGCCGCGTAGCTGTCCTGGTTGCGGTTGGCGTTGATGATCAGGCTGGCGACCTGGGGGGCCAGGCGCGCGACAACGTGCTCTACCATCGGTTTGCCGTCGAGCAGGGCCAGGCCTTTGTCGATGCCGCCCATGCGGGTGCCGCGGCCGCCTGCCAGTATCAGGCCGGTGATGTCGGGTGCAGAGGGCGGAGGACAGGTTTCCATGGCGGGGCCGGGTCAGCCGCCTATGTATGACATTTCCACTTTCTTCGGGGCCGGCGCCAGGCCCTCGGTGCGTTGCGTGCGCAATTCGGAATAACGGTCATCGCGGGCGCGCCACAGCTGGCCGATCACGCTGGAGATTTCTTGGTCGCTGCATTCGTTGCGCAGCAAGGCGCGCAGGTCGTGGCCGGCGCTGGCAAACAGGCAGGTGTACAGCTTGCCTTCGGTCGACAGGCGGGCGCGCGAACAGTCGTGGCAGAACGCCTGGGTGACGCTGGAAATCAGGCCGACTTCGCCGACGCCGTCGTCGTAGCGCCAGCGCTGCGCGGTTTCGCCGACGTAGTTGGCCGCCAGCGGCTGCATCGGCAGTTCGCCCCGGATCAGCCGGGCGACTTCGGCCGACGGCACTACTTCATCCATCTTCCAGCCGTTGGAGGCGCCCACATCCATGTATTCGATGAAGCGCAGGATGTAAGGCGTGTTCTTGAAGTGGCGCGCCATCGGCAGGATTTCCTGGTCGTTGACGCCGCGCTTGACCACCATGTTGACCTTGATCGGGCCCAGCCCGACCTGGTGCGCCACGTCCAGGCCGTGCAATACGTCGGCCACCGGGAAGTCGGCGTCGTTCATGCGCTGGAAGATGTTTTCATCGAGCGCGTCGAGCGATACGGTGACGCGGTTCAGGCCAGCGTCTTTCAGCGCCTGGGCTTTTTTCGCCAGCAGCGAACCGTTGGTGGTCAGGGTCAGGTCGAGCGGCGCGCCATCCGGCGTCTTCAGGGCGCTCAGCATGCCGATCAGTTTTTCGATGTGCTTGCGCAGCAAGGGTTCGCCGCCGGTCAGCCGGATCTTGTGCACGCCGTGGGCGACGAACAGGCTTGCCAGGCGGGTGATTTCTTCAAACGACAGCAAGGCGGTGTGCGGCAGGAATGCATAGTCCTTGTCGAACACCGCGCGCGGCATGCAGTAGACACAGCGGAAATTGCAGCGGTCGGTGACCGAGATGCGCAAGTCATGCAGCGGCCGCCCCAATTCATCCGCGATCAGGCCGGTCGGCGTTTCAAGGATGGAGGGAAGGGAAGGCGGCAAGAAACTGCGGCTATCGATCAGCGGGATGACTTTTCTAGTCATGGTGTCGTGTGTCTGGAAAAATGTGCAATGGCTTGCATCTGTATATGGGGTGGCAACTTCTACAAGATACCATGGACGTCGTTTTTTAGCTTCAGCGCTTGCCAAATAGCGGCAGGCGCGGCAATTCTCGCAATTTCAAACATATCGCCTGCGCCAGACGTGACAAAGGGAGTCTGGGACTCCCTTTGTTGTCTTGCTGTCTAGCGGTGCCTAGGCTATGCCGCCTGGTGGCGGAGCAGCTTACTGCGGGCGCTGGGTTTCGACCTGCACCAGCGGTTCGCTGGATTGCGCCGGCAACGGCTTGCGTTCGCGCGGCACGCGTGGCGCCGCGACGATGTTTGCCGTGGCTTCCTGTGCTGCACGCAGCTTGTCTGGATCGGTTGCTGCCAGGGTCAGGCCGGCTGCAGCCAGTACGCTCTGCAAGTCTTCCACCTTAGGCGATCCGCTCGAAACGGCCGTCTTGACGACCGCCGGCGCTTCTGCTGCCGGCGCCGCGGTTTCAGCAACCGCAGGAGCAGCTACCGGCACTGCTGGCGCCAGCGGTGCAGGGGTTTCGATCAGCGGTTCTGCTGCCGGCTGGCTGGCGACGATTGCTGGAGCTGCTTCAGGTACCACAGGCTCCGGCATGATTGCTGCCGGGATGGCGACGGGTTCGGCCGCGGGCGCGGCCGGCGTAGGCGCGGCAACCACCGGTGCTGCGACGACTGGCGCGGCAACTACAGGCTCCGCCGGTACAGGTTCTGCTGCCGGCGCGGCTTCAGCGACGGTTTCCTCTTGCCGGGCGATTTGCTGTGGCACCAGCGGCGCTGCGATTGCGTTCGACAGTACGGTCGGCGCTGGCGCCGCCTCAACTGCCGGGGCTTCCGTTTCGTGCGCCGTCGGTTGCGTCATCGGCACTGCGGACGCCATCATCGGTACGCTGTCGCTGGCCGGGGTGGCTGCTTCGGCTTGCACTGGAGCAATCTCCGCTGCAGGAGCAACTGCGTCGTTGCCGGTTTCGGCCACGTCAGGTGATGCCGTGGTTTCGCCTGCTTCGATGTCGTCGCCGCTGCCTTCGGTCGTGCCTTCGGCGCCGTCGCGGTCGCGACGATTGCGGTTACGGCCACCGCGGCGGCGGCGGCGGCGTGGTTCTTCGTCTTCACCGGCCTTGGCTTCAACGCGTCCGCTATCGGTTTGCGCCGGTTCCGCAGTTTCGGTAATGCTGCTGACGGCTACGCCAGCAGCAGCGACTACGCCACCCTTGAGCAAGGTTTCATCAACCTTGATTTCGCTCAGGTTTTCCTTGCGTTCTTCACGTGGCGCACGCGGTGGGCGTTCGCTGCGTTCGCGCCGGCCTTCGTTGCGCGTTTCCGCTTTGCTTTCGCTGGCTTCGCGCGGTTCCCTTTGCTCTTTAGGCTCGCGCGGAGGGCGCGGCGGACGTGCCTGCTGGGTTTTGGCTTCCAGCGCTTCGACCAGCGGCTTCTTGGCGTTGTCGTCGCGTGTTTCCTGCACGCTGCCGTCGCGGTGGCTGCCATCGCGGTTGCGGCCGCCACGGTTACGGCCGCGCTGGCCGCGGTTGTTGCGGTCGCCGGCGCGGTCGCCGCGTTGTTGCAGGTCCTTGGCTTCCGCAGTAGCGGCAGGAGTTGCTACCGGCGCTGCCGGCTTGCTGAAGAAGAAGCCGAAGATCTTGCCGAGGAAACCTGTTTCCGCCGGGCTGGCAGCCGCGGCAACTGCCGTCGGACGCGCTTCGACCGGCTTGCGCTCGACGATAGGCGCCGGCTGGTCTGGCGTAATGCCCTTGACCACGGCTTCCTGGCGCGGTTTGCCTTCTTCTTTCTGGGTCTTGCTGTAGCCGATGTCGGTATCCGCCTGCTCTGCCATGGCATAGCTGGCCTGGGTTTCTTCCAGGCGCGGATCGTCGTGCTTCAGGCGTTCCAGCTTGTAATGCGGGGTTTCCAGGTGCTTGTTCGGGATCAGGATGATGCCGACCCGGTGACGGGTTTCGATCTTCAGGATCTCGCCGCGCTTTTCGTTCAACAGGAAAGCTGCGACGTCGACCGGCGCCTGGACGTGGATCGCGGCCGAGTTTTCTTTCATCGCCTCTTCCTGGATGATGCGCAGGACTTGCAGGGCGGACGATTCGGTATCGCGGATATGGCCGGTGCCGTTGCAGCGCGGGCAAGTCACATGGCTGCCTTCCGACAGCGAAGGACGCAGGCGCTGGCGCGACAGCTCCATCAGGCCGAAGCGCGAGATCTTGCCCATCTGGACGCGGGCGCGGTCGTAGCGCAGGGCGTCTTTCAGGCGAGTTTCGACTTCGCGCTGGTTCTTGGAGTTCTCCATGTCGATGAAGTCGATCACGATCAGACCGCCGAGGTCGCGCAAACGCAATTGGCGCGCAACTTCTTCCGCTGCTTCGCAATTGGTGTTGAATGCGGTGGTTTCGATGTCGCCGCCGCGGGTGGCGCGGGCAGAGTTGACGTCGACCGAAACCAGGGCTTCGGTATGGTCGATCACGATGGCGCCGCCGGATGGCAGCGGCACGGTGCGCGAGTACGCGGTTTCGATCTGGTGTTCGATCTGGAAGCGGGAGAACAGCGGCACGTCGTCGCGGTAGCGTTTAACGCGGTGCACCATGTCGGGCATGACGTGGGCCATGAACTGCTGGGCCTGGTCGTGGATTTCGTCGGTGTCGATCAGGATTTCGCCGATGTCCGGCTGGAAATAATCGCGGATCGCGCGGATCACCAGCGACGATTCCTGGTAAATCAAGAAGGCGCCCTTGCCGGTCTGGCCGGCGCCTTCGATGGCGCGCCAGAGTTGCATCAGGTAATTCAAGTCCCATTGCAATTCGTCAACATTGCGGCCGATGCCGGCTGTGCGGGCAATCACCGACATGCCGCTTGGCAGGTCCAGCTGGTCCATGGTTTCGCGCAGTTCCTGGCGATCTTCGCCTTCGACCCGGCGCGAGACACCGCCGCCGCGCGGGTTGTTCGGCATCAGGACCAGGTAGCGGCCAGCCAGTGACACGAAGGAGGTCAGGGCGGCGCCTTTGTTGCCGCGCTCTTCCTTTTCGACCTGCACCATGATTTCCTGGCCTTCGCGCAGGGCATCCTTGATCGATGCGGTGCGGACGTCTACACCTTCCTTGAAGTAAGTGCGGGCAACTTCCTTGAACGGCAAAAAGCCATGACGCTCTTCACCGTAGTTGACGAAACAGGCTTCCAGCGACGGCTCGATACGGGTAATCACACCTTTGTAGATATTGGACTTACGTTGTTCGCGTCCGGTGGTTTCGATATCGATGTCGATGAGCTTTTGCCCGTCAACAATAGCCACGCGCAGTTCTTCTTGCTGCGTGGCATTAAACAACATGCGTTTCATTTTTCGCTCCGTGACCCTTGGGTCAATGCAATGGCGCTTAAAGATTGCTGTTCTTCAGCATTTCTGTCAGCGACAAAAAGTACAAGGATGTACGCGAGAACGGAGTGTCAGGGGGGAGAGAATTGCCTTGGTGTGTATGCGCTATATGAGCGCAGTGCACAGGCGCGGATATAGTGCTGCCGGCAGAGGCATCTGCAAACCTGCTGCGCGTCTCGATCCCTGGTCTGCGATGCTCGCTGTACTTGCGTACAGCTGCGCTTCTCTACCAGGCATCGAACCGCTCGCGACGGTTTTCAGGCGCCTCTTACTGAAAAACTACCAGCGCGGCCGGTACGGCATCTTGCGGTTCGCGGAACGCGAGCACGACGCTTGGCGGTGAGCAGCTTGATAGAGCCAAATAGAGCATTGGTTTCAGCAAGTATGCGACAAATTTAAAACACTACATCAACCGGCGAGCTCGTCGCGATCGTTTGGATCGCATCGGGCTCGCCGGACTTTATCCTAATCATCCAGACATTCTTGTTCAGCATCCGTGCGCGTTATCCGATGACAACAACGGTGCGACCTTGACTCGCGCAGGGGTGATGCGTACACATTTCCCATCAAATTTGCAAATTGGCGAGGCTGATGGGGACGCCCCTGTGTAGAATGGTCTTTTTATTCTTACACCAGCAACTGTTTTCTAACAATTGCGGAACAATTATATATTCAAAATGAAGGACTTAGCGAGATTTTCTGGAGGACGAGCTGAGACTCGTCCCAAGGCGCGGGCACAAGCCGCGCCCAAGCATAAGGCCGACCGCAATGTAGCCGTGGAGCAAGAGGTGCAGCCGTCGCCTGCGCCGCCGCCCCTCGCCGTGCAACTGCTGACTATTGCGGAAGATGACGCAGGCCAGCGCATCGACAATTTTTTATTGCGTATTTGTAAAGGAGTACCCAAGAGCCATATCTACCGCGTGCTGCGCTCCGGCGAGGTCAGGGTCAACAAAGGCCGCATCGACCAGACCTACCGCCTGGTCGAGGGCGACGTGATCCGGGTGCCGCCGATCCGGATTGCTGAAAAGCAAACGCAGGCAGTGGCGCCGGGGGCGGAATTCAAGATCTTGCTGGAAGACAACCATCTGCTGGTGATCGACAAACCGGCGGGGGTGGCCGTGCATGGCGGCTCCGGCGTCAGCTACGGTGTCATCGAACAGCTGCGCGCCGCCCGGCCGCAAGCCAAGTTCCTGGAGCTGGTGCATCGGCTGGATCGCGATACTTCCGGCATCTTGTTGCTGGCAAAGAAACGTTCTGCGCTGACCAACCTGCACGAACAGATGCGCGACGGCGATACCGACAAGCGCTACCTGGTGCTGGTGCATGGCGACTGGCAAAACGAGCGGCAGCATGTCAAGCTGCCGTTGCACAAGTACACGGCGGCCGACGGCGAGCGCCGGGTGCGGGTACAGGCCGACGGCCAGGCATCGCACACGATTTTCAACCTGATCCGGCGTTACGGGGATTATGCGTTGCTGGAGGCGGAGCTGAAGACCGGCCGCACCCATCAGATCCGGGTCCACCTGTCGTCCAGCGGCTTCGCCATCGCCGGCGACGACAAATACGGAGATTTTGCGCTGAACCGGACTTTGCAGAAAGCCGATGGCCAGCGCGTCGCGCTGAAACGGATGTTCTTGCATGCCTATCAGATTACCTTCGCCCATCCGGAAACGGGCAAGCCGGTCACCCTCAAGGCGCCGCTGCCGCCGGAATGCGAAAAATTCCTGAAAAGCCTGCCGAAAGATATTCCTGCCGCAATGCCGGCAGCAGAGCACGATTAGAATATCGGTTAGTATTTTTATCGGTTTGCCGATTTTTCCCGACCGGCAGGCCAAACCTAACAACAGGAGCTGGCAAGGTTGCCAGGCAATATGGCGCGAAAGAAATTTGATTTAATAGTATTCGATTGGGATGGCACCTTGATGGACAGTACCGCCATCATCGTGAAATGCATCCAGGCTGCAGCCAGGGACCTGGGCCTGGCGGTTCCGGACAACAAGGCCGCCGCACACGTGATTGGGCTGGGGCTGGCGGAAGCCATGCAGGTAGCGATGCCGGGCCTCGAGCCAAGCCAGTATCCGCGGGTAGTGGAGCGCTATCGTTATCACTACCTGGCGCAAGACCAGGACTTGACCTTGTTCGACGGCGTGCGCGAAATGCTGGCGGACCTGTCGCAGCAGGGATATTTCCTGGCGATCGCCACCGGCAAGAGCCGGGTCGGGCTGAACCGTGCCTTGCACGAGACCAAGCTGCTGTCGGCATTCGACGCTACCCGCTGCGCCGACGAGACTTTCTCCAAGCCGCATCCGGCCATGCTGCAGGAACTGACGCGGGAGCTGGGCCAGGATTTGAAGCGCACGGTGATGATCGGCGACACCACCCATGACTTGCAGATGGCGATCAATGCCGGCGCCGCGGGGATTGCGGTCCAGTATGGCGCGCATCCGGCGCATGAGCTGGATGTGCTGAAGCCATTGTTCAACGCGACCTCGACGGTGCAGCTGCACGCCTGGCTTAAAGACAACGCCTGACCCTGAATCCGACGAGACACATGCCGTGAATGTTATCCGTATCCCCCTGTGTGCTTCTTCTGCGCTGGCCGAGCGCGGCAAGGGCGTGCGCTTTGCGGTTACCGCCTGGGGCGAGGATGCGGTTGCGTTTGCCATACGCCACCACAATATCGTCCACGCCTACCTGAACCGGTGCGCGCACATTTCGCTGGAACTGGACTGGAACGAGGGCGAATTTTTTGAATCCAGCGGTTTGTACCTGATGTGCGCCACGCATGGCGCGGTGTATGAACCGGAAACCGGCAACTGCGCCGGCGGCCCCTGCCGCGGCGGACGTTTGCACAAGATTCTGGTTGAAGAAAGCAATGATCAGGTGTTCTGGATCCCTGATGAATATGTGCGGCCTGTGATTGCCTGACAGGCCGGCCTGTTCAATAACGATTTCGGATAAACGAAGCGAGTGAACACCATGAGCACTAACGAATTTGACAATGTGAGAACTGCCATGCCGGAAAAAAAAGAAGGTTGGGAGCGCGATGTGCTGGAGAAGCTGGCGTTCGCGTCGTTGCGCGAACAGCGCGCGCGCCGCCGCTGGGGGATCTTTTTCAAGCTGGCCGTGATCGGCCTGATCATCTCCGCGGTTTGGCTCGGCATGAATTACGAAGGTTCTGATACCCAGACCGTCGGCGCGCACACCGCGCTGGTCAAGATCAACGGTGCGATCGAATCGGAAGGCAACGGCTCGGCCGGTGTGGTGGTGCCGGCGCTTGACAACGCTTTCGCCGCGGACGATTCGGTCGGCGTGATCTTGCGCATCAACAGCCCTGGCGGCAGCCCGGTGCAAGCCGGCATCATCAACGATGAAATCACGCGCCTGCGCAAGGAATATCCGAACAAGCCGCTGTATGTGGTGGTTGACGAGATGTGTGCTTCGGGCGGTTATTACATTGCCGCCGCAGCCGATAAGATTTATGTCAACAAGGCCAGCATCGTCGGCTCCATCGGCGTGCTGATGGACGGCTTCGGTTTCACCGGGCTGATGGACAAGGTCGGTGTTGAACGGCGCTTGCTGACTGCCGGCGAGAACAAAGGTTTCCTCGACCCGTTCAGCCCGATGAGCGCGACCCAGAAGGGCTATGCGCAAACCATGCTGGCGGAGATCCACCAGCAATTCATCGACGTGGTGCGCAAAGGCCGCGGCGCGCGCCTGAAAGAAACGCCGGAAACTTTTTCAGGCCTGTTCTGGAGCGGCTCCAAGGCGGTCGAGATGGGCCTGGCCGATGGTTATGGAACGGTGGACAGCGTAGCGCGCGATGTCTTGAAGCAGGAGGATATTGTCGATTACACCAAGAGCGAAGGTTTGCCTGAGCGCGTGCTGAAAAAATTCGGCGTGGCGATGGGGGCGGGCGTGGTGCAATCGCTGATGGATAACGTCAAGCCAAGCTTGCGTTGAATTTCATGCAAGGCCTGCTGGCAAGCGGGTCTTGCGGCAATGTCAAAGTGGAAACCGGCATATGGTAATACCTTAATTCGCCTTGTATCTTCGCGATCCTGTCGTATATTAAAGGTACTCGGAATAGTGAACGGAGGGGGGCCATTATAGGAATACCACGATCCATCACCATACAGATTGTTCCGGTAGCAAAAAGTCACTCCATCGCAATACAACCCCTTGTTTTGGAGTAGTACAGTGACTATCGGATAAACCATCGCATCACGGATGCGACACCGAGAAGTTTTCGACTTCTCAACATAAATGTCTTTCGAGACAGGCAAGTACGGCGACGGCGCAATACCGTCGCCGTTTTGCGTTATGCGCGACGAAGTTATTGCGCGAGGAACAAGAATACAGTTGGCTTTTTATGAAAGTCGGGATGTTTGCCCGCAGCCAAGGCAGCTTTCCATTTCGCGGCGGTCTGGGTCCTGATGGTTTCCGAAGGCAGCGTCAGGTCGGTGGCTACGCAAATCAGCGTGCCGGGCTGGCAAGCGCCGGCTAACGCTTCCAGGAAGGCGCTGTTGCGATACGGCGTTTCTATGAACAATTGCGTTTGCTGTTCCTGGCGCGAACGCAATTCCAGTGCCTTGATGCGTTTGCCGCGCTGCTCGGCGTCGGTCGGCAGGTAGCCGTTGAATGCGAAGCTCTGGCCGTTCAAGCCGCTGCTCATGACAGCCAGCAGCAATGACGACGGGCCTACCAGTGGCCGCACTTGAATGCCGTGCGCATGGGCAAGCCGCACCAGGTTGGCGCCGGGATCCGCGACCGCCGGCACGCCGGCCTCGGAGATCAGGCCGGCGTCCTGGCCGGCAAGGATCGGCGCCAGCAAGGCCGGCAATGCGGCGCCGGCGGTATTGACGTTCAGCTCGGCGATCTGGATTTCCTGCAGAGGCTTGGCCAGCGGCTGGACCGCATCTATCAGCTTCAGGAATGCGCGCGTGGTCTTTGCATTTTCTGCAATGAAGTAATCCAGCCTGGCGGTGAGCGCCTGTACTTCCTGCGGGATGACGGATGCGAGCGCCGCAGCCGGCGACACAGCTTCGCTTTGGCCTAATGTGTTGGGGATTAAATACAGGGTGCCTGGCATGTCGGTCTATTTAATGAAAATGGGAAGGCGGAAAAATGGGAAGGCGGCGCGGCGCAGCATACCGGTCAGCGCGATTAATGGCAAACCGGTCAGGGCGGTCGGATCGGTGCTTTCGATTTTTTCCAGGATGGCGATGCCCAGTCCTTCATTTTTTGCGCTGCCGGCGCAATCGTAGGGTTGTTCGATGCGCAAGTAGGCATCCAGCTCGGCATCGGGCAGGTCGCGGAAAGTAACGAAGGTCTGGATGTTTTCGATCTGGGCTGCGTGTTCGGCTTGGCTCTGCCTGCTGTCCCACAGGCACAGCGCTGTGTGGAAAATGACGCGGCGGCCGCGCATTTTCTGCAATTGAGCCAAGGCATTTTCGTGATTGCCGGGTTTGCCGATCTGCTCGCCGTCGAGCGTCGCCACCTGGTCGGAACCGATTACCAGCGCATTTGGCGCCGCCAGCGCCACCGCGCGTGCTTTTTCCAGTGCCAGGCGCAAGGCTGTGGCTTGCGGGCTCTCGCCGGGGTGGGGTGTTTCGTCGATGTCGGGTACGATCACCTCAAACGGGATTTGCAGCCGGGAAAGCAGTTCCTTGCGATATTTTGAGCTTGAACCGAGGATCAGGCGCGGCAGAGGGCTTGTGGAAGGGATGGTTTGTTGTAAGGAAGCCATGGTTTTTGTTGTTTGAGCGATTGCGGAAGCGGCAAATGACGGGCAAAGTGCGGAAAACGCGCTAACACTTTGACGAATAAGGGAAAAGGCTGTTATTATCGCAGGTTTTCCGGGTTCGGCTGGGTTAGGCTTTATTATGAGTGCTTTTGTCATTGACGCCTTTGAGTATGCCCGCCATAAAGAGCGCCGTGAAGGCGATACGCTGGTGGCCGATCTGGGCCGCCTCTCGGCTGAGACTGCGGATCGCTCCGGCAGCTTGCATTGGGTCCTGGTTGGCGGCGCCGATCAGTTGGGGCATCCGCAACTGACGCTGACGGTCAGCGGTTCGGCCAAGATCATGTGCCAGCGTTGCCTGACGCCGTTCGATTTCGATATCGATTCGGAATCCGTGCTGGTGTTGGCAAAAGACGAAGAAAGCGCCGACGCGATCGATGCGCTGCTTGATAATGACGAGATTGATGTCATCGTCGGCACTAAAACACTGAATATCATTGAGCTGGTTGAAGATGAGGCTCTGCTGGCCTTGCCCTTGTCGCCGAAACATCCGGTTTGCCCGGACCAGTCCGCGCTTGAAGGCTTGAAAAGCGCCAAGAAAGAGTCGCCTTTTGCGATGCTGAAGAATCTGAAGCAGCAGTAAGACGGCAGTAAAGATGCACAGAATTGCGGTAAATTTGTCGCGCTGATTTTCACATGAATGTGATTCCGTGTGACTAAGGTGTGGCAATAGGTAGTAAAATCCGCGCACAAACGCGGCAGGAATATCCAGCCTTTCCCTGTTCTGAGGGTTGGATATGTTAAACTTTAAGATCTTAAGAAAGCAGGAGTTATCATGGCAGTTCAACAAAATAAAAAGACCCCATCCAAGCGCGGCATGCACCGTGCCCACGATTTTCTGGTTGCACCTCCGCTGGCTATCGAGCCAACGACTGGTGAAACACATCTGCGCCACCACATCAGCCCTAACGGCTTTTACCGTGGCCGTAAAGTGTTGAAGACCAAGAACGACGAGTAATATCTACTTGTTCTTGCGATGCAGGTTGAAGGCGGCGCGATGAGTTTCTCAGTGCGCCGTTTTTGTATGCAGAATAGGTTAACACGCCCTCTATCGCGTCATTTTGAATCGCGCCCAATCTGCCTCATAATACGGCTTAGAGTAGGCACTGAATCAAAACAATGACAATCAAAATTTCTATCGACTGCATGGGTGGCGATCACGGCCCGTCGGTTACCGTTCCTGCTGCTGTTTCATTTGCCAATCGCGAGCCTGAGGCCGAATTGGTGCTGGTTGGCCTCGAAGAGGAAATCCGGGCGCAGCTGAAAAAGCACAAGGCAAGCTCCCATCCGCGCTTATCGGTGCACCATGCATCCGAAGTGGTGACGATGGACGATTCCATCGAAACTGCATTACGCCGCAAAAAAGATTCCTCAATGCGTGTCGCCCTGAGCCTGGTCAAAGACCAGCAGGTGCAGGCATGCGTATCGGCGGGCAATACCGGCGCCCTGATGGCCGTTTCCCGCTATCTGCTGAAGACCTTGCACGGCGTTGACCGCCCGGCGATCTGCACCATCCTCCCCAACCAGAAAGACGGTCCGACCTACATGCTCGACCTGGGCGCCAACGTCGATTGCGAACCCTTGCACCTGCACCAGTTCGCCTTGATGGGGTCGGCCCTGGTGTCGGCCATGGAAGGCAAGCCGCGGCCGACGATCGGTTTGCTGAACGTCGGCGAGGAAGCGATCAAGGGCAATGAAGTGGTCAAGCAGACGGCGGAGCTGCTGCGCGCCGATCACGAAAAAGGCATCCTGAATTTCTATGGCAATGTCGAAGGCAACGATATCTTCGAAGGTACTACGGATATCGTCGTCTGTGACGGTTTTGTCGGCAATGTCACGCTCAAGGCTTCCGAAGGCCTGGGCCGTTTCGTCAAGACCGTATTGACGACCGAATTCAAGAGCGGCATCTTGAACATGCTGGGCGCGGTGATCGCCCGCGGCGCCATCAAGGCCATCTCGCGCCGCCTGAATCCTTCGCGCTATAACGGCGCCAGCCTGCTGGGCTTGCGCGGGCTGGTTTTCAAGAGCCATGGCGGCGCTGACGCCTATGGCTACGAGTGGGCCATACAGCGTGCATTCGATGCAGCCAAATATGATGTATTGTCTCGTATTGCGACTACGATTGCGGAGCTGATGCCGCAAGCCGACAGCGCTGCCGCATCTGCGGACGGCGCGTCCGGCGATATCGTTAATACTGAATCAACCCAACAAAAGACAGCATGACTACATATAGCAAAATTGTCGGTACCGGCAGCTATTTGCCGCCGAAGCGGGTAAGCAATCAAGAACTCACTGCGCAGCTTGCCGAAAAGGGCATAGAGACATCGCATGAATGGATTTTTTCCCGCAGCGGCATCGCCGCGCGCCACTACGCTGAAGCCGATGTGCAATCCAGCGATCTGGCGGTAGCCGCAGCCAGGCAGGCGCTGGACATGGCGCGCATGCAGCCTGACGATATCGACCTGGTGATCGTCGCCACTTCGACCCCGGATCATTTCGGCGGCTTCCCCAGCACCGCCTGCGTAGTGCAGCAAAAACTCGGCATCGCCAATGGCGGCGCAGCGTTTGATGTGCAGGCTGTGTGCAGCGGGTTTGTGTATGCCGTGTCGATCGCCGACAGCTTCATCAAGTCCGGCGCGCACAAGAACGTGCTGGTGATCGGCACCGAGGTTTTTTCCCGGATCCTGAATTTTGAAGACCGCACCACTTGCGTGCTGTTCGGCGACGGCGCCGGCGCGGTGGTCATGACCGCCTCTGCCGAGCCGGGCATCCTTGCCACCAAGCTGCACGCCGATGGCCGCCACAAAGATATCCTGTGTGTTCCGGGCAAGGTAAGCTCCGGCGCGGTCGAGGGCAGCGCTTTCTTGTACATGGACGGCCAGGCGGTATTCAAGCTGGCGGTCTCGGTGCTGGAAAAAGTCGCCAACGAGACCTTGCAGATAGCCGGCATGTCGGCTTCCGAGATCGATTGGCTGATTCCCCACCAGGCCAATATCCGCATCATGCAAAGCACCGCCCGCAAGCTGGGCCTGGACAACGATCGCATGGTGGTGACGGTGGACCAGCATGGCAATACTTCGGCGGCATCGATTCCGCTGGCCTTGGACCAGGCCGTGCGCGACGGCCGCGTCAAGCCTGGCCATAATGTCATGATGGAAGGTGTTGGCGGCGGCTTTACCTGGGGCGCCATCCTGGCGCGGATGTAAGCGCCTCATGTCCAGGCGGCAGGTTGCCGCCAGACCGCTGCCATATGCCAGCGTGTGTTTGATAAATTTGATACCCAATTAGGTAAGGCATGAATAAATTCGCTTTTGTTTTTCCAGGCCAAGGTTCGCAAGCCGTTGGCATGCTGAACGGTTTTGCCGACAATCCGGTAGTAAAAGACACCGTCGCGGAAGCTTCCGAGGCGCTGCAATTCGATCTCGGCAAGCTGATTGCCGAAGGACCGAAAGAAGAGCTGGACCTGACCACCAATACGCAGCCGGTCATGCTGACTGCCGCAGTTGCCTGCTACCGGGCCTGGCTGGCCGCCGGCGGCAAGGCGCCGGCGCTGGTAGCCGGCCACAGCCTGGGCGAGTATTCGGCCCTGGTTGCCGCCGGCGTGATCGCATTCAAGGATGCTGTGCCGCTGGTGCGGTTTCGCGCGCAGGCGATGCAGCAAGCGGTGCCGGTCGGGCAGGGCGGCATGGCCGTTATCCTCGGTTTGTCAGATGAAGACGTGCGTGCGGTTTGCGCGGCTGCGGCCCAGGGCGAAATCGTCGAAGCGGTGAATTTCAATGCGCCGGCGCAGGTAGTCATCGCCGGCCATAAGGGTGCAATCGAGCGCGCTTGTATCGCGGCCAAAGAAAAAGGTGCGAAACGCGCCTTGCCATTGCCGGTATCGGCCCCATTTCATTCCTCGTTGCTGAAGCCGGCGTCGGATCGTTTGCGCGAATACATGCAAGGCCTGGTTTTCAGCGCGCCGCAGATTGCGCTGATCAATAACGTCGATGTCGCCATCGTCAATGACCCGGAAGCCATCAAGGATGCGCTGGTGCGGCAAGCGGCCAGTCCGGTGCGCTGGGTGGAAACGGTGCGGAAAATTGCTGCCGAAGGCGTCACGCATGTGGTTGAATGCGGTCCGGGCAAGGTTCTTGCTGGCTTGACCAAGCGTATTGACGACAGCCTGATCAGCGACATGATTATCGACCAGGCCTCACTGGATAAAATGTTGGAGACATTCAAGTGACTTTACCAAATACAGTTTCACAGGATTTAATCGGCCAGGTGGCTTTGGTCACCGGCGCATCCCGCGGCATCGGCCGGGCGATTGCATTGCAATTGCTCCAGCGCGGCGCCAAGGTGATCGGTACGGCAACCTCCGAGGCGGGCGCTGCGGCGATCACCGAATACCTGGAGGCTAGCCAGCCGGGCAACGGCCGCGGCATCGTGCTGAATGTGAATGACGCCGCCGGCTGCGCCGCAGCGGTCGAGCTGACGCAGAAAGAGTTTGGCAGTTTGTCGATTCTTGTCAATAATGCAGGCATTACCCAGGACCAGCTGGCGATGCGCATGAAGGACGAGGAGTGGGATGCAGTCATTTCCACCAACCTGACCGCCGTGGCGCGTTTGTCGCGCGCCGTCTTGCGTGGCATGATGAAGGCCAAGCATGGCCGCATCATCAATATCACTTCGGTAGTCGGTTCGGCCGGCAATCCGGGGCAAATGAACTATGCGGCCGCCAAGGCCGGCGTATCCGGCATGAGTCGGGCGCTGGCGCGCGAGATCGGCAGCCGCAACATCACGGTCAATTGCGTCGCGCCGGGTTTTATCGACACCGACATGACCAAGGGCCTGGGCGAGCAGCAGCACGCCTCATTGCTGCAGCAGATCCCGCTGGGGCGGCTGGGCGCAGCCGACGATGTGGCGGCAGCGGTGGTTTTCCTGGCATCCCCGCAAGCCGGCTACATTACGGGCACCACTTTGCACGTGAACGGCGGCATGTACATGAGCTGAAGTAAACCTGCGGTTCCGGGCTTATTTCAGAGTTAAATGTAAGTAGTACCTATTTAGAAGCTTTTGGCATGGTTTTGTTAAATCTTAAAGACTAATGTCGAAAGTAAATTTTCAATGCGCAAACCTGCTAAAATGCGCGCACTTTCTGTAACCTAATGGAGGCATCACATGTCCGATATCGAACAACGCGTTAAAAAAATCGTCGCTGAGCAACTGGGCGTCGCAGAAGCTGACATCAAGACCGAGTCGTCGTTTGTCAACGACCTGGGTGCTGATTCGCTCGATACAGTTGAACTGGTGATGGCGCTGGAAGATGAGTTCGAAATGGAAATCCCTGACGAACAAGCTGAAAAGATCACTACAGTGCAACAGGCTATCGATTACGCTACGGCTCACGTTAAGGCCTAAGCAAGCTTTGAATGTATCCAGGAGAACCGCTTGAGCCGCACACGTGAACGTCGCGTTGTGATTACTGGCCTGGGTTGCATTTCACCGGTCGGCAATACGATTGCCGATGCGTGGAGTGCGATTATCTCAGGCAAATCAGGGATCGCAGCCATCACTAAGTTTGATGCCACCGCTTTTTCCACGCGTTTTGCGGGAGAAGTGAAGGGTTTCAATATCGAAGATTACATTCCTGCCAAAGAAGCACGCCATATGGATACTTTTATCCACTATGGCATGGCGGCGGGGATGCAGGCGATGCAAGACAGTGGCCTGGAAGTAACTGAAACTAATGCTGAGCGGATAGGCGTCATCATCGGCTCCGGCATTGGCGGCCTGCCTTTGATCGAAGAAACGCATGCCGAACTGACCAGTCGCGGCCCGCGCCGGATCAGTCCGTTCTTCATCCCGGCATCGATCATCAACATGATTTCCGGCAACCTGTCGATCAAATACGGTCTGAAAGGACCGAATCTGGCGATCGTGACTGCCTGCACCACAGGCTTGCATTGTATCGGCGCAGCCGGCCGCATGATCCAGTACGGCGATGCCGACGTGATGATCGCCGGCGGTGCGGAATCAAGCGTGTCCCCGCTGGGGGTCGGCGGTTTTGCCTCGGCGCGCGCCTTGTCGGCGCGCAACGACGATCCTGCTACCGCCTCGCGTCCATGGGACAAGGATCGCGACGGTTTCGTATTGGGCGAGGGCGCCGGCGTGCTGGTGCTCGAAGAATACGAACACGCCAAGGCGCGCGGCGCCAAGATTTACGCGGAACTGCTTGGCTTCGGCATGAGCGGCGATGCTTACCACATGACTGCCCCTAGCCTGGATGGTCCGCGCCGCTGCGTAGGCAATGCCTTGCGCGATGCCGGCATCAATTCCGACCAGGTGCAATACCTGAATGCGCACGGTACTTCGACCCCGCTGGGCGACAAGAACGAAACCGAAGCAATCAAGGCGGCTTTCGGCGATCACGCTTACAAACTGGTGGTCAATTCGACCAAGTCGATGACCGGCCATTTGCTGGGGGGCGCTGGCGGCCTGGAGTCGGTGTTTACCGTGCTGGCTTTGCACAATCAGATATCGCCGCCGACTACCAATATTTTCAACCAGGATCCTGAGTGCGATCTTGATTACTGCGCCAATACCGCGCGGGACATGAAAATAGACATCGCAGTCAAAAACTCATTCGGCTTTGGCGGCACGAATGGCACCCTGGTTTTTGGCAAAATCTAAACTTTTGCAGCAGGCTTCGAACCGGTCTCCGCGGATACCGGTTCGAAATCCGTTTTAAGCTTGCCATGATGTCGATCGCCCAGTCAGTCGTGATCCAGCCCTCCAGGGTGCTGTCAGCGCTGGTTGGCCTGCAGTGTATGCTGGCTGCATCGGCAGGCGCATTGATTGCTGTCGGCGCTATCGGCGATTTAGCGTTACCCGAGCGCCTTGCTCTGGCCTTGCTGTGTTTGGCAGCGGCTATTTACGGAATAACGCGCTACTATCGTAGCAGGCAAGCTGTTCACATCGATATTTCCGGAAGCGGTCGCATCAGGATTGCCGATGCGGTAACCCCGTCTGCCAAAAAACAGATGCCGTCGCCAGCGAGATTGCTTGGTGGCACTACTCTCTGGTCACATTTACTGCTGCTGCGCCTTCGATTGGATAGCGGCTCGGTCCGAACAATCGCTATACTGCCTGACTGTGTCTCTGACGAGGCTTTCAGAAATTTATCCGTGGCATGCCGCTGGATTGCGTCGCGGACGAATAGAACGGGACTCGCTGGATTGGATAATGAATAAGCATGGTATTGAACTTTTGTCATTGCTTACTATCTATTTCCGCGCCCGTACGCAAGTCGCAACAAAACAAGGGAATGGGGATTGACGACAGAACGCGAAATTGATCAACTGCTTGTCGAGCGCGTACAGCGTGGCGATAAGAAGGCGTTCGAGCTCTTGGTAATTAAATACCAACGCAAGCTGATGCGTCTTGTTTCGCGGCTGGTGCGCGACCAGGCAGAAGCCGAGGATGTTGTGCAGGAAGCCTTTATCAAGGCGTACCGGGCGCTGCCTCAGTTTAGGGGCGACTCGGCCTTTTACACCTGGCTGTATCGGATTGGTATCAACACTGCGAAGAACTACCTGGTGACGCAAGGGCGCAGGGCGCCCACCTCAACCGAGGCAAATTCTGAGGAAGCAGAAACTTTTGACGATGGCGAGCAACTAAGGGATATAAACACGCCAGAATCCTTGCTGGCCACCAAGCAGATAGCACAAACCGTGAATACTGCGATGGAGGCGCTGCCGGCAGAACTGCGTACGGCGATTACCTTGCGCGAGATCGAGGGATTGAGTTATGACGAAATTGCTGAAGCAATGGGATGTCCGATAGGAACGGTACGCAGTCGGATATTTAGAGCACGGGAAGCTATCGCAGATAAGTTGAGGCCATTGCTGGATACGGCCATCGACAAACGTTGGTAAAAAAGATAGCGGTTTTTCGGGAACGAAGGGGTTGGCCAGGTTTTAAGGTGACTTATGAATACCAAAGATATAACCCAAGAGCAGATCTCTGCCTTGGCTGACGGGGAATTGTCCGACGCCTATGTGGATATGGCGCTGGCGGCTTTGCGCCAAGCGGATGGCCGCGACGCGTGGGACGTCTATCACCAGATAGGCGACATCATGCGTTCAGACGATATGGCGTTGACCATGAGCGCGGATTTTTCCGCTCGCATGGCGGCGCGGCTGGATGCTGAGCCGGCTATCATTGCCGCGCCCTTGGCCGTCACTTTGCAGCCGTCCGAACAGATTGCTGTCGGTGGCGGCCA
>Ga0182005_1000310_pt1 | contig 29431 bp, 29 predicted proteins | sample Sormic07211103_1_FD_123021 | JGI IMG/M metagenome (GOLD analysis project Ga0182005, IMG submission 123021) | Rhizosphere microbial communities from Sorghum bicolor, Mead, Nebraska, USA - 072115-103_1 MetaG | ecosystem: Host-associated > Plants > Roots > Rhizosphere | place: USA: Nebraska...
CTTGTCCACAACGCCGTCGATCACTATCGACGGCGTTTTTATTGGAGAACGCAGCATGAACACCCACGTTCACAAGGTTTTCCTGATCACCGGCGTCAGTTCAGGTTTCGGCCTGGCCTTTTCTCAAACAGCGCTGGCGGCAGGGCACACGGTGGTTGGCACGGTGCGGCGCGAATCCGAACGTGCCGCATTCGAAGCGCTGGACGCCCATCGAGCTAAAGCGTTCGTACTCGACGTCACCGATTTCCCGGCAATCGAACCGCTGGTGGCTGACATCCTGCGCGAAGTGGGGCAAATCGACGTTCTGGTGAACAACGCCGGCTACGGTCACGAAGGTATTCTCGAGGAATCGCCGCTGGCTGAAATGCAGCGCCAGTTCGACGTCAACGTATTTGGCGCAGTGGCAATGATCAAAGCGGTACTGCCCGGCATGCGCGAACGGCGCAGCGGTCATATCGTCAACATCACCTCCATGGCCGGCTTCATCACTCTACCGGGCATCGCTTACTACAGCGGCAGCAAATTCGCCTTGGAAGGCATCAGCGAAGCGCTGGCCAAAGAAGTCGAAAGCCTGGGCATCCACGTGACCGCCCTGGCACCTGGCTCATTTCGCACCGAATGGGCGGGGCGCTCGATGATCCGTTCCGGTCGCACCTTGAGTGACTATGACGCGGTGTTCGATCCAGTACGCAAGGCGCGGGAAGAGAAGAGTGGCAGGCAGGACGGTGATCCGCATAAGGCGGCGCAGGCGTTGCTGACGTTGGTCGCTGCGGAAAAGCCGCCGGTTCATTTGTTGCTGGGTGAGGATGCGGTGAGGTTGGTGCGGGAAAAGATTGCGCGGTTGCAGGGGGAGATTGATGCTTGGGAGAGTCTTTCGGTTTCTATGGGGTTTGATTGATTGGCCCCGGCTGTGTAAGAACAAAAAACTGAAAACAATAACCAACGCAAGGCTCAAAATGGATGATTGGGGCCTGAAAACTGGTGACCGCATGAACAGCGATAGTTCCGCTTCGTACCCTTGATGGGGCCTGCTAAACCCTCGCACTTTTTGCATGAAATCGAGTGGTCCTCGTTACTCTGACTGTTCGCCTACCCTTGCGGTGAAGAACGGATTGTCACCGCACGAAAGGGACCACGGCTCAGTCCCCTGTGATTTTGTAATCTCCAAATGGGGCGAAAAACGCCCAGAGTTTGCCCGTGCGAACGCATTCACAATCTCGTCCTCAGTAAGGCCGTGTTTAGCTACTAGGCACTTGAGCACGTCCGCTACTCTGCTTTCAGGAAGATCGTTGCACGGAATCTCTTTCGACCAGATCGAGGCCTGACCTTGCCAACCTTCGATGATCCACACACGCTGGCTCATGAGCACATTCCTATCCTTTGCGATTCATATAAGAGCAAGCTCGGATGACGACTCGGCTGACCCCCCCAGACAAGATCAGTTTCATGCCATCAAGCTCAGTCTGTATTAATTCCATCGTAAGAATTTCTAACTTCTCAGGCAGAACAAAACTGCCCGTACGGAGTTGCCCTGGCTCGATTTTTGATCTTCCAACGTGACAGTCCAGTGCGATAAGAATGGATAAACTCTCGCCATACTGACGCACATCAATCAAGTTTTCCGATAGCAGTGAAGATAGCTTTTGCTCGATAGCTTCGGAACCGAAATACATTGTCTGACGTTGAGGGATTTCCATGCGATTTCCTGGAGGCTGGGCTTTGAGTTTTCCTGGCGCGAATTTCCTTGATTACTCGGTTCGATGCTTTTCCATGTGTCGAAGCACTTCAAATCTGTCGGCATGTACAAAGGAACACGCGGTGTAATCACCTTCCCAAACAGCCGTTGCCCAAGCTCCTTCAAGGCCCGCATGCCAAAATGCTCCCCATTCACCGCTCGGCAGCTCAAGTAGCAGCCACTCCGGAAAAGGGCATTTCCTCGCTGGACTTAAAACGTATTCATCATGATGCGGCTCACTACACTGTCCCATAGTTCCTCGGCCTGATCTGCGGACACGAAAGACGCGCCTCTACTACTGTCGCTGCCCAGCTCGATGGCTGGGCTTTGGTGTACCTGGGCGGGCTTTTCCCTTAACTCGTTAGCGTCTTAATGGTCGCCGGATCGCCAGTTCTCAACCGTGCGAGCATCTGGCACAATCTTAAAGGACTGAAATGCCAGCCTGGCCTTAAAAACAACGGCGTTGGGAAAATGCGATTTAACCTTCTGCCTGACCGATTCGACAGGCTCCTCGCATAATGGTCCAAGGATTACCTCCGCCAGTTGAACATCGCCGCTGATTGGCCAGAAATGACGCGCCCCATCAGTTGATGCGTCATTCAAATTTACGAATCGACGGTATTCCTCCTCATACCGCCATCCTGCGGATTTGGTGCATAGCAACTGTTGTTGCAGTTCCTCGCTCAGTTCATCTGGAGTTTGCGTTTTGCCTAATGCGGCGAGGATTCGATCGTCCTTGTAGCTGACCTGCTGAACCGTGCTGCGGCTGACATCGAACCCCAAACAAACTCCTGTGTGCTTCTCGCCGTAGTGGCTCCACATCACTGGCTCTGACCAGTCTCCGGCGAAGCACAGTAAACCCATAAGAGAATGGCTTTTATCTTTCCAGTTTCTTATGACCTTACGCGTCTTATGTTCTTTGAAGTTCGCGGCAAGAAGCTCAAAGGGATCATTCAGGTCAGCAAAACGAGACACCTTTACACGGCGATTTTCTATGTTGCTGACAGCGTGCTCAAACTTGGTGAGGTAGTACAGGCGAATCATCGAGTGATCGTCTGGTGGACGGCAGACTATCGCGCTCCCCATATCTGATTTGTAGCCTGCGGCGATCCATTCGCATCTGAGCAATTCGTGGGTAGGCATGTTCTTTCCCTTTTCCTGCTTAGGGCGCTGATGGCTGGCCGTCCTCGACCAGCTCGAAGGAATTACCAAGGACGGACGGGCGGCGCGCAGCGCCGACGAGCCGGCGGCCATCGGACAGGATCACTTCGGCGCGGATCAGCCCGTTGCCGACGAGGTCGACCGGATGGTCTATCAGCACCGACCAGGTGCGTTGCGGTGCGTTGAAAAACAGGGTAGCAGTGACGCCGGAATGGGTGATTTGCGTTTCGCGGCCGGGGGCGCTGTGGATCAGGATCAGGTCGATGTGGCCGAGGTAGTCCATGGTGCTTTTCATTCCTTCGCAAGTGAGGCGCGAAAACCGCTCTCTGGTACTGGCAAAGCCCGCACAGTGGCGGGTTGATGGTGCAGCGACTTTTCCTATGATTGGGATTAGCCTGCGAAACGCTCCCATTTTTGGATTGCTGCTCTAGCCTCTGCCTGGCCGATACCGCTTACCAACGAATCAGCAAATGCCAGATGGGCATCCATGTAGCGGTCAAAATCTTTCTCTGGAACGCCATTGGAAAGTGCGCGGCTCCACCAGGAGAACGCTACAACCAGCTTGCCAAGCTCAGGATCATAATCACCCTTCATTCGGTCAAGGCCGCCATCGTTGAAAGCGACAGCCCAACCGAACGCTTTTGAAAAATCGCGTACCTTTTGAGGCTGAGAACCACGCGCATATTTTTTATGAATAGCTGCGTGCATTTCACGATCCTCTTCCAAGGATGGGACATAGAGCACTCCGCAGATGCGGCAGGTAGAAGCAGTCACGTTGTTGTTCCTTTTCTTCATGGACGCAAAATTTGGCATCCCTCTTACGTCCTCGGCCCCGATTTTTAGGTCGGGGCTCGGGTGTACCTGGGCGACAGATCTGCGCTCCTTTCCCTTAACTTAGGACTACAGAAACGGTGCTGTTCACACGTCGCCTAATCTCGTCCTTGTGCGGCTGCGAACTGGCCTTGGCCAACTCCGCAGGATCTGCCGCGCTGACGATGGTGGCGACCACACCGTATTTGCGGCCTTGTTTACGGAAGAAGTCGAATACTTCCAGTTTGTCCAGATCAAGCATCGCGAAGACTCGACCCGCTCCCGGTTGAGCAGCCACACTGGCTGCCAGCTAACCGGGGCGGTGGCCCCTGCAAATCATTTCACCCTGTCGAGTCAGTCCCAATCGGACGTATCCCCTCGTTGATGCTTTTCCAGTGCATGGCCTACCAGCTCGACAGCCTGTTTGGCCGGCCCATCCAGCGTGTCTTGCTGTACCTGGCTCATCCAGCCTCGACAAGCCTCGATCCCGAGCAGTTCGTCTACCTAACTACACTAGGCTATGTCCCCGCCCCGAATTTATTGGCACGTATCACTTTGAGTTGTCCCGACAAAGTGCAACGAAAAACACCTTTCCTAAGCCCTGAAATCAAGACTCGTCCGTTCCGTTTTGTCCGGTTATGTGTTGCACCTGAGGTGCACCTTAAAAAATACGGTCTGGACTCGATTGGGCGACAACCTGCAGCGGGCTGAGTAGGCTGAGGCGTGCGCCGCTCCGCGATAGGTTCACCCTTCTCGTCAGGCGTCTGGATTCCTCGCTTGGCGCCGCTCATACTGCCATCCCACAAAAATGCGCAGGCGCAGCCAATGAAAACAGTTCCAGAGATGGCACTGATAGTAGTGTTGGTCGTGGCGATCTTTACTGCGCTCGGCCTCGCCAAAAAAAACTAAATGCTGGGCTTTTGCACCAATTCGGGGACAGGTATCCAGTGAAACGCTAGGTCAACTACTGGCCGTATTCTGCATTTCACGAAGGGCAGTGATCGGCCAATAGCTGCAGCTGGTCACCGGCTGAAAACGGTCAGTAGCTGTCCCTCAGTAAAGTGACTCCGAACGCAGGTTGCTTACAATGCTTCCGTTCTAGTTGCTACTGATCAACGTCAGGATATGGCCAGATCTGAATCGCAGACTTCGCCAGCGCCGCTCCCCTGGCGAGAATTTCCTGCTCCGACCATTCTTCATGGTCATGCAGGTCACGGCTGAGATTCAGCTTGCTCCATTTCAAGAGTTCCGGTTTCTTGACTGCCCAAGCGGAGTTGGACAATGCAGGGTTCAGGCTGCTGGTCACCAGTGTCAGATTGCCTAGCGTATGCTTGATTCGATCACGACGCTGGCTAAATTCCATCTTAATCTGGGGATCATTCTGCACCTCCGCGGGCAGCGGCCAGTACTCCTGCCACTTCACAGGCAGAATATGCTCGATAGTCAACCCCATCGGCAGGCTGACAGCCTCGCTTTTAGCATGCGCCAGCGCCCGCTCCAGGGCCTCGAGCACCGCCCGCACACGGTACTGCGGCCACCACTGGTACAGCGGGTAGTCGAGTAGCGCATTGCTCAGCTCGCTGTCTTTCGGGAAGCGCACACTTTCCCCTTCGCTGGAGAGCAGGAATGCACCGACCACCTGGGCCGTAATCTGCTTTTCCCGCTCGAGATGACGAATCAGATCGAGGAATAGTCGGTTGTAGTTCTTGGTGGTCAGGCCACAGATCATCCGACGGAACAGATAGGACTCGAGCACCGTCAGGATCGCCTCGAACTCGGTTTGCTGCTGCGGACGCAGTCGCTGGCTGCATAGCAGCAGCAACGGATGAACCGTCGAAGTATCGATCACCACCAGGCGCGCCAGAAAACGGGACAGACGAGATCCTGCCGTGGGCGAAGAGAACTGGCGAAAATGCTCGGCGTAGGTCTTGAGCAGCGCCATATGCTCACTGGCAGAGTTGGCCGGTTCGACGAAACAAGAGCCCCAGTCGGCGGTGTGCTGCACGTAGTTCTTGTATTCGTTAAAGATGTGGCCGACACGAATATCGCGGCGCATCGCCAGGGTCAGGAAATGGCGGATGAAGATGTCAATGCGTGGACGGTTTTCCCGCCCCTGCTTCACCTCTTCACGCCAGAACTCGCCATCGAACTCCGCCCAATGCTCTTCGTACAGCGTATCGATATCACCGCCTTCGCTTTGAGCGCGCCGGAACAGAAAGTTCTTGATCAGGTCCGCCGGCAGCAACTGCGTACCACGTGCATTGAGCGTCTCAAAGATCACTTGCGATTCGTCGTCTTCGCCGAGATCAATCACCACCAACTGCAAGCCATTGCGAACCACGGCCCAAAGCGCATCCAGCTGTTTCTCCGGCGACTCTTCGGCTTCTACAGCCTCCGGCCGCAACCACTCCTCGAACTGCCCATAGAAGTACAGGTAGGCGCCGACGATGCCCTGATCGTAGCTGAAGTCCACGCCCTTTTTGCTCGCCTGCTGCAACAACGCATCCGGGCTGCCCGCGCCATGTACCAAGGCAAACGCGTGGCGATCGGCATTTGTTGGCAACAATTTGGGCACCTCTGACGGGTCATCGACCATCGTGTCACTGTTGGAGACCATCGACTCGAAGCGCCCGGCAAAGCGCTCGCTACCCCGGCTGCGGCACAGGTCGCGGGCGGCGATCAGCAGCAGCTGCAAGGTGGTGAAGCGCTGCTGCCCATCAATGACCTGACGGCCCTGCACCGAACCGGTGTCATTACGCAGTTGCTCAAGCACCACGGCACCGAGGAAATGCGGGCGCAGCTTCTCACCAGCCAGCATCACATCGAGCAGGCGTTCGAAGTCCTCCCAGAGCGGCTGCCAATTATCCTCACGCTTCCAGACATAGGGCCGCTGGAACAACGGAATCTGGTAGCACACCGTGGGTTCGAAGATTCGCAGCAGAGGACGGCTGTTGGCTTCCATCGTTCATTCAATCCTTAGTTATCTACTAGCGCAGCCGACTCATCAGCAACTGCTGTCTCGCTCGCGTACAACCTACATACAACCGGTTGCGGAATACCGGCTGACCAAGGTCGTACAGGTCGATCATTGGCAACAGCACGACATCGAACTCCAGCCCCTTCACATGTAGCACCGACGTGAAGTGCACAAGGTACTTTTTCGACAGATCGATCTGCTCCGATACGCTCATCTTGCGGAAGCTGCCCTCCAGCTCCTGCGCACATAAAGCATGCAGAGACCGGGCGGTTTCCTGGTCGGGCAACACCACAGCAACCGACTGATTTTCAGGGATAGCGGCGATCACCTCGCATAGATACCTGAACTCTTCTTCACGCCGAGCAAAGCCATGCAGCGTGTAAGCGCCTTGCTCGCTAACCTGATCATGCAGAAGGGCAGCGTCCAGCTGCTGTACATCCGTATCGGCTCCGCGCTCGAACAACTGCCGCAGTACTGTACTTAGCGCAGCGAGATCCGGCTGCCCTTTCTGCCGCAGGTTCTCATCCAACCCCACAAACTCTGGACGCTTGCCAATCGGGAAGCAATCCGCGATGTGAATTTCCTCGTTGCGCAGCAACTGCTGCGAACGGTCTCCTACCACAGTGATTGCGCTGTAGCGCGGATCAGCCTGGGAGGTCATCAAGTAGATCTGCTGCTCGCTGAAGTCCTGTACTTCATCGACAAACACGCTCTGATAGAAAGGGGCCTCGCGCAGGCTAGCGGGGAGCTTGGCTGTTACTCCGGCACTCAGGTCGTGAGCCAGACACAGCAGCAAGTCGATATCCGAATCGCACAGGCGTTGCTCTTCAAGACGCTCCAGTACCTGCCATGCAATGGCCGCATCAGGGAAGCTGTCGGCGTATTCATACAGAGCCTTTGCATACAGCCCCGCGAAGTTCTTCAGCGGCTTGGCCAGATGGTCCAACGCCGCCTGCCGGAATATCTTAAGCACCGAAGTACTCGCCTGTTCATCCTCACCAGGCAACACCTGACTACCGATGCCACTGCTGACCCTCAACCACTTCAGCACCTCACCGTCCAGGTAGAGCAGGGACTTGGGCGTACCAAGCACAATGAACAGCTCATTGACTGGCATGAATTTGGTCTCATACCCGTCACCACTCACTAACGATGGCAGCAGAGCGCGGACGCTCGTGCCCGAGAGTGAGGCCTGCACAGCATCATTGAAGGACAAGGGCTGGTTATCCGCCGAGAGGAACTGGTAACGACTGCTCGACACACAGGGCAATGCCTCTGCCCCCTCAGCAACATTCGCCCGGTACAGCACCAAAACCTGATTGGGTTGCTGGAACAAATCGACGGGTAACTCTGCCAGCCTTTGCGCCAGCTCCGGAATGCCCTCGCCATAGGCCATGTACTCCCCCAGATGAATACTCAGGGTTGCCGGGCCCAGGATTCGCTGAGCCAGCGCCTGAATCCTCTCCAACAATTTGGCCCCCAACCGATACAAGGTTCGCTCCGCAGCCAAAGGCGAGAGCAGCTCTTGCACCAGCTCATCAACGCTGGCTGCAAGCGCTTGGCGGGCAGCGGCAAACTGACTGCGCTGCTGGGCAGTAAACCTTTGCAGCTGCTCACTTTCGACCTCAACCAGCAGCTTCTGCAAGTCGGCGGCAATCACCCGCGCCAGAGCAAGCCGAGCGGCATTGAGCCAAGCCAGCGTGGTGGTCAGAGAATGCCCCTCGTCGCTGCTGTGTTTGAAGCGCTTGCCAGAACCGCCCGAAGACTCCAGATGGCGATAGCTGCGCAGCTTGGAGCGCAACTCGTGATACTCAAGCACCGGCAAACCGGGCATACCTAGACGGCTGCAGGTTTGCTTGAGGTACTGGATCAGCTCCGCAGTGCGCACAAAGCCGACGCTGCCGTCCTGGGAGAACTTGCCGGCAAACTCCCCTTCCCAGTAGTCGAAGTCGTCGCCGAGAATGGACCGGAACGTCTCACGATCCGTAACTTCATTCGAGTTGAAGTCACAGAGCATCTTGGTCCGCCCGAGCGCCGCCGAGGTCTTGCCTGAGCCCGCAACGCCCTCTACCCACATCGGCCCAACCGGCTCCCGGGAAATGATCTTGTCCTGATTCGGGGTTCGATTCAGAAAAAAGTGCTCATCCAGGCTCATCCGCTCAATTAGCTCGCCGCCAACTTCATCGTCCACATCATCGAGATCGGCAATCGCCAGTGCCGAATCTTCTTCCTCGTCATCGAGAATCTGCAGCCGCGGTGCGGCAGGCACGGACGGTGTCAGCTCTACTGGCACGCCCGCCGGCTGCCCGTCTTCTGGTGGGTGTGTAACAACAAGAACCTCTGTCACCGGTGTGTTTGGCAGCCCGGCTTCGTTGGTTGTTCGCTTCGCAGGTTCGAGCAGCTCCTTGCCAATGGGCAGCACAACGGCGACAGGCTTCTCCACACTCTTGGACTTTGCAGGCTTTTTACTCGGCGCGGTGGTTTGCTTCCCTGCTAAATTAGCCGTTGTCAAAAAGGCTCGCAGATCCATGACCTTTCCCTGGCCGTTAGCATTCTCCACGCCCACCGCCAGAAAGTTGCGTGCATGACGCTCCAGTTCTTCCAAATCATGGCGACGAAACTGGCGGGCCTCAGTGACCCGGTAATCACCCCAGGCTTTGGAGAAGCTCTCAAAACCGACTCCTGCCACGGCGCAAAGACGGCCCACCGGTGAGTGGGGAGTGGCATAGCCCGAGCTGGCTTTGGGGTACACCAGCGAGTCCATACCCAGCCGGAATGTAGCAACCCCCTCGTTCTCACGCTCGATCACCAGTGCCTTGCCATAGGCGTTGCGCTTAAGATTCCGGTAAGCCAAATCGCCTTCACGGATCATCTGCTCGGCGTAATCAATAATCCCCTCAAGGACCTCCAGCTCTTCACGGGCAACCTTGCGCAGGGATGCTTCACTAAGCTGCTTTGCCATACCTATCACTCCTTATCCTTAGCAGAAAACGCCCACGCCCCGACGTAACCCGATAGTCAGGGTAAATCATTTATCTCAGCATTGGCATTAGGCCAGTACGGCTGCGTCGAAAATGTCTTGAGCCTATAGCGGTAACACACGCGCGGCATCCAACGGCCAGAAGCGGTCCTTCGGCTTGGTCCGCTTTCAACCCAGTGATGGGCTCGACTATGGATCGGTCAACCGAGAGGACATCCACTTTTATGGGGGCTAACGCTCGTTATCCCGGTACTATTGCCGCTTTTGTTACTAGGGATAGGCAACATGACTCCTGCCGGCTTTATTGCGACCTGGAAAAATAACTCACTCACCGAGAAAGGTGGCGCCCAGCCGCATTTCGAAGATCTCTGTCAAATGCTCGGCGTCGATCCGCCACGACAATATGGTGAGTATTGCTATGAGCAGGATCTGAAGAAGATGTATGGCGGCAATGGTTTTGCTGACGTTTGGAAACGCGGCTGCTTTGCTTGGGAAAATAAAGGGCCGGCGAAGGATTTAGGCCCGGCACTGATGCAGCTAAAAAATTATGCTGGTGCGCTCGACAATCCACCAGTGCTAGTGGTGTGTAACCGCGAGCGTATCGAAATCCACCCCTGCTTCACTGGATACCCGAGCACACCCCGCATCATTTCTCTTGATGACATCGGCGACCCGGATAACCTTCAAACCTTGCGTTGGCTTTTCTCTGAAGAAACCATTCACAAGCTCCGTCCACAAAAGTCTAACGCGGCCATCACAGCAGAAGCGGCGGGAGAGTTCGCTAAGATCGCTGAATCGATGCGAGTCCGGGGGCTGGATAGCCAGCAGGTTGCCCACTTTCTAATTCAATGCATTTTCTGCATGTATGCCGAGGACGAAAGCCTGCTGCATGAAGGCAGTAGTGAAGACCCCAAAATTTTCGCTTCAATTCTAAAGAGCGCCCGAGACGATACAGCGCGTGCAGGGAAACGGATTGCCAACCTATTCGCAGCTATGAGGGACGGAGGAGCTTACGGTAATGATGACATTGCCTGGTTTAACGGTGGCCTATTCAAGGTGATCGACGTTCCTGTCTTAGAGGCTGACGAACTCGTTACTCTACGCGACGCCGCTGAAAGTCTTGATTGGCGGGCAATTGACCCGACAATTTTCGGCACTTTGTTTGAACGTGGCCTCGACCCTAATGCGCGCGCTCCACTCGGTGCGCATTACACAGATGTCGAAACTATTGCCAAACTCATCCGACCGTTAATTGTAGAACCGCTCGCGGCAGAATGGGCTGAAGTGAAGCGCCTACTAGCCGATGTTCATGCAAAAATTGAGGCCGCACAAGCGAAAGGCGTAAAGCCAACTCGCACTGTCACTACGGCCCAAAAAGCGGCTATGAGCGCCTACCAAAGCTTTTTGGAACGAATCAAAAACTTTCGAGTGCTCGATCCAGCCTGCGGCTCCGGCAACTTTCTTTATCTTTCCATGCATGCCCTGAAAGACCTTGAACATGCGGCTCAAGTAGATGCAGAGTTGCTCGGGTTTGGTCGGCAAATTGGTATTGAGGCTGGTCCTGCCAACATTTTGGGGCTGGAAATTAACGAGTATGCTGCCGAATTGGCACGTGTCACAGTCTGGATCGGCGACATCCAGTGGAGCCAACGCAACGGCCAACCTATTGCGCGAAACCCAATCCTTCGTACCTTGGACGGGATCGCGCACCGCGATGCGCTGTTAGATGCTGCGGAATGTGAGGCGCAGTGGCCTGCATCCGATGTAATCGTCGGCAACCCCCCTTTCCTAGGTGATCGAAAGATGATTCGCGAACTTGGTGAGTCCTACACCAAGGCGCTGCGCAAGTGTTATGCGGGGAAGGTGCCGGGGGGAGCGGATTTGGTCTGCTACTGGTTCCACAAGGCCCGTGAGCAGATCGTCTCAGGCCAAGCGCAGCGAGCCGGGCTTGTTGCGACGAATAGTATTCGGGGCGGAGCAAACCGTAAGGTGTTGGACGACATCGCCGATGAACTGGTGATCTTTAACGCCTGGGGCGACGAAGCATGGATTAACGACGGTGCTGCGGTACGGGTTTCACTCGTGAGTTATGCGGCCCCCGTATCAGGCATTGTAATTGAACTCAATGGTCTCCCAGTTGAGCGAATCAGCGCAGATTTGACTGCATCCACGATCTCAGTAGGTAAAGTGGACTTGACTAAGGTGAGCCGCTTACCTGAAAACGCAGGGGCGTCGTTTATTGGTACGCAGAAAAACGGACCATTCGATATTCCTGGTGATGTAGCTCGACAATGGATCACGCTGGCCAATCCGAATAACCGATCTAACAGCGATGTTGTGCGACCGTGGGCCAATGGCATGGATATCACTAGGCGCCCATCGGACACTTGGGTGATCGACTTTGACAAAATGCTAGAAGATCACGCCTCGCTATATGAAAAGCCATTTGAACATGTTCTCAAGGACGAAAACCGACTCGACTGCATCTGCGCCGTGATTGGCATCGTACCCATTGGTGGTGCCATGGTGATCCACGACCAGCAATGAAGCGCAATTTGGTAAAGCTGTCTCGGTGCATATTGACCCCTCGGGTCTCGAAGCATCGTGTGTTTTCTTGGTTTTCGTCCGCAACCCTTCCCGATTCGGCAGTTGTTGCAATTACCCGAGCAGACGACACGACGTTTGGCATCTTACACTCACGCTTCCACGAACTTTGGTCACTGCGACTCTGCACCTTCCTAGGTGTAGGCAATGATCCGCGCTACACACCAAGCAGCACATTCGAGACTTTTCCCTTCCCAGATGGCCTCACGCCAGCCGATACCGAAGGAGATATGGTGGCGGAAGGGGAGCTGACATTACCGCCAGTTCTAGCAAAACACCTACCGGCCGCCAGTAAGATTGCCATTGCAGCCCAACGACTTTACAGCCTGCGCGACAATTGGCTGAATCCTTCAGACTGGGTCGTCAGAGTGCCTGAGGTCGTGGCCGGATACCCTGACCGGATTGTTCCCAAACCGGAGCATGCCGCCGAGCTAAAAAAGCGCACTTTAACTAACCTGTACAATGCACGCCCAGCATGGTTAGACAACGCTCACAAGTCGCTCGACAAGGCAGTTGCAGATGCTTACGGTTGGAAGGACTACACGCCAGAAACTTCGGAAGACGAAATTCTTACACGCCTTTTGGAGTTGAATGAGCTCCGCTTAAAATAGCGTGCTTGGTATTTCCCTATAAGCCTCCCCAATGGAGAGACCATAATAAAACCTAGCTTGCCAGCTAGGTTTTATTACTTCTGAGGTTATTCTGGAGCGAGTTGATGCCAGCTCACTGTGAACCTAATCCAAGGATGCCTCACAGGATTTCGACCTCGCTCTCCTGAAGCCAGCCAGCAGCAACTACGTTTTGCTTGGCCAGTGTCGGCTGGGGTGTGTATACGACAATCGCCAGGCTCTTTTCAGCCCGACTACACGTCACGTAAAGCAGCCTACGAGTACGGGCTAGTGCGTTGTCCTTGCCGTCACGTTCGTTGTCCCGGTCAGTCTTTGTTGGTTCTTTCACACCCAGCAATTTGTCGTAGCTGAATAAGAAGCCGCCTGCCTCCTCATCGTTGATGACAACCATGACCCGTGGAAACTCCAGTCCCTTTACGCCTTGATGTGTGCCATAGGGTGAAAGGCCATCCGCATAACTCGCAAAGGCGGCCAGCTCCGAAAATGGACGCTCAAGGAATAGCTGGTAGGCGTAGTTGGTCATCGCGTTCGTATCTTCAGGGTCTGGAGCCTCACCAGGAGCTCCCGACACCATTGCCCCAACCAGAGTCTCAGGGACATCAAGCAGTTGGGTTTGCAACAGAAGCGTTGCAACCTCGTTCAGTGTTGGATCGTTTTCTTCGAAAAGGGCGAGCAGGGCATGCGTCGCGTCCTCTACACGCTGCATGTGGGCCGATTGATCCCCTGTTGATTGCATAGTGTCCTTGCTGAGCAAGGGAGAGCGAGAGCGTACGGCTTCAAGCAGAAGGAAGTGATCGTCCTTTGCAGTAAGGATGGGAAAAACGCCTTCGCTGAAAACGCGAAGTGCGGGCAGGGTTCCATCCAGCAAGCCTGTTTGGAGGTGCTCAACCGCGTATAGGGGCGTGAACAGCTTCTCGAACCCCATACGCCGTCCAGCCATCTTGTGTTCGAGGATCAAGGTCTTTCGACCTTCAGGGCCGGTAGCCCATTCGCCGTCGTCGGTGATTGCAGCCATCGAATGAGCGATGCCTTCCTCAAGATTTGGTGCCTGTTCTTGGCTTTGATTAATGCAGTACATGCGCACTACACCCTCAATGGCATCAGGCTTTGGGATCTGCTGATGAGTGTCTGCAGTGCTTCGAATCACGTTGATAAGGCCTACCACTCTACGAGGGCAGCGGCGATTAACGAACTTTTCAGGCTTTAGCCAGACACCCGGTATCGCTTTATCGAGGCGCGTTACTCCATGGCCGTAAATCTGTTGCATGGTGTCGCCTAGTAGTCCCAGGCAGAAACGTGTCTGCGCCAATTGCTGGACTTTCAAAAAAGCCTCCATTACTGGAGCGTGCGTATCCTGGCTTTCGTCGATCAATACAACTGGGTAGCGGTCTACTAGAACATCCAGCAAGGGGCGTTCAGGAACGAATGCTGCAGTTAACTTGATGACCTCATCGTGATTGAGTGCTTGCCGCTCTCTGTTGTCACCTGTGGGGCTGTAGATGAACTTCGTAATCTCGTCGAGAGTCTCAAGTCTGCGTGTTTTGCTTTGTAGCTTCCGTCTGTTTGCTCGAGAGGTTTTATTGTCGCCTTTCGAGCGTGCTAGCTCGCCCTCGATCTTCTCAATGTCTTGAGCAAGTTTGATCCTTAGCCACTCTCTAATCTCGTTGTCGAATCCTTGGATTAGGCGCCAGGCGAACGCGTGGATGGTCGAGACTTCCACGAGTGGATCAAACTCCAGCCTCCGTAGAATTTCGTCACAGGCTGCGTTGGTGTAGGTGATAACTGCAATGCGCCGGCCCTCGAACGTCAGGCGTTCTCGCTCGCGGTTTTTGAGTTCGCGGATAGCCTCGACGAGTGAGTGGGTTTTCCCTGAGCCAGCACCTGCGTAAAGAAAAAAACTCTTCGGGTCTTTCAGATTCAGGCAAGCCTGCATAATTGTGTCGGCATCTGCGATAGCTCCCTCGCTCATGGCGTCACCTCCGTGACCTCGGGGGGAATGACCAAAAGCTCCTTCTGCTTGCTTCGCAATTTGGATTCAAGCCACTTAAGGCCTTCACTAATGTATTCAGGGATTTCTAGGGTGAGGAAGTTTTCATCACCCAATACGAGCAATACGAACTCTGCCTTCTTTCCTTCGCGTAACTCGTTGAAAAAGCCTTCTCCGACGGCATCCGATGTTTGCGCTTCATTCAAAACCTTTACGAAAGCCTTCATCAGACCAGTGCCGTTTGTCTTTCCTGCAAAGTGACCAGCGTTGCTAAGAACAAAGCTGTCTTCAAAGGTATTTGGAAGAGCTTGTATTGCTTTACCAGTAGCGGGTAGGTGGGTGGAAATAGGAGTTTGATAGGCGATGCGTACTGAGTACAGGTCGTCGATCTGGTGCTCTTTTTGGTTCGCTGGCAGCTCAAGCAACTCATCCACTGTGCTGCCCAGATGCATCAGTTTCATCCAGCTCCGCAATGTCGGATTGTTCGTAATCTGATCTGCGTTTCTTTGCACCGGTTTTGCAGCTTTATTAAGCCCTGCATCGAGGTCTGTAATAACCAGGGTGAGGATGCCAAGGGCGTCAATTAAAGGCCTTAGTCGGTGTGCGTGACTGCCACCGATATCGAGGGTTGTGATGTAGCAGCGATCAAGGAATGGAAACTTATTCCGCAAAAAATGCGGCAGCATCATTCGCTCTGCTGAGCCCTCTACCAAGATGACGGCGTCGGCGAAGAATATGTCTGCGTGCTGTGCCCGCAGATACCTGGTTACGAACTCCTTCGTCTTTGTTCCCTCGCCGAACACGTTAGAGAGATTAGACACTGTCGACACCGGTACACCGATGCCATACATCCCAGCTGGGAGTCGCCTGAAGTACCTAAGGTTCTGGTACTCCACTTCATGAGTTACATGGCTGGAGTGCGTGCTCACCAAAAGCTGAGTCTTCAGATTTGGGTAGCGTTCAAGCAAAGCGTCTCGGCATAGAACTTGGTAAGCGTGCCGCACGAACACTTGTTGCACTTGAACATGAAGGTGGGCTTCAGGCTCCTCAATGAGTACGAGGTGGATGGGCTCGACGCGGTCTATTATTTCCGTGCTGGCAGCCCTGGTTTTTCTTAGCCACTCATCCCTAAAGCCCATCAGCCGGAAAATCATAGATATCAGGTTTTGGTATCCCAACCCGTTAGCGGTCTCTGGCAAATGAAGAGGAGGGGCTCCTGGGGCGCCCTGAATTGAATCCAACTCAAAAAGGACGGCCGCTTCATGGTTCATGCCGTCAGTTGCGGCCAGGCGACTTGCGACTTTGATGCGTGGGTCATTGCGGCCGGGGTAGCCCAATCCCTCGACTTCTCTAATAGCAGATTCGAAGCTGCTACTTAGCCTGGTATCGAATGCCGACTGGGCCGCTTCTATTGCCCGCAACGCTTCGAGATCTGAGATATCTGGGCTGTCGCCTGGATCAAGGTGTCGGGAGTAATAGGACCTAAGTTGTTCCGAGAGTTTTCGAGCGCCGCTGGGTCTAGCGTTATCGCCTTGATTGTCGTCCGAATGGTCGCCAAATCCCCGCTGTGCATTGATCTCATGTACTCGAATTAATCCACTGAGGGGATTGATTTCCAGGGGCAGGACAGTAGGACTCAATTGCTGCATTTGAGCCATACGAGTCGACTTGTCAGGATTCTTAAGTTGTTGTGGATCAAGGCGGTACCAACGAACCTTGAATTTATCTCCCAGTCGACGGTTCAAGTAATCATGAAGGCTCTGTGGCCAAAGCGTCAGCGGGCTACCAGGCGGGTCTTCCTTCCCTAGAACGTCCTCAAGCTCTGCAACCCTCGCGCGCTCCTTGCGATAGTCTTTGTACAGCGTATTCATATCATCTGGTTCAAGCAGGAAACGCATTCCCACAAGCCCCCCGCGCCACTCAAAGCTGGGTATGAGGTCGCGGATGAAGTGGAACTCTCCTTGATCTGCCGACACCCAGATATCCAGACTAGGGAGCCAGTCGGCCCAGTCCTTGGCTGTAGGAATTTCAAAGTTTGCTGGTGGGTTCTCCCACTGCTTACCAATCTCGTCCAGCTTGGCGAGATGACAAAGAGTCAGATCCTGGAGCCGGAAAGCAGAAGCCTTCGAAACCAAAAACCTCCGGAGTGCCAGCATGGCGGATGATTTGCCGCTGTTGTTTGCACCTACGAGCAGCGTGGTCGCATTAGCGAAGTCAATTCGCACAGAAAGCAGTTTTCGGAAGTTAGCTATCTCTAAGTGCTGGATGTGCATGGGTCGTCCTTGAAAGCTTGAGGAGCATCAGTTTGCTATCAATGTAGCTAGCTGCCTATAACAATCAAAGAGAGAAAAAATGGAGACAGATTTGTTTTTGTAGCTCTAAACGACTGCTATTGGCCGATCTTTGCCGGTCATGTTTGCGAAGGGGGGCGGGGCAAATCCGGCGCACATAGCGGGTTAGGTCAAATTTAAATGGGTGGTCAAATCACGAGGTGTCAGCGGTTCTGGAGAAGTGGCTCGGGCCAGCGTCGCGTTCAGCTAGTCTTCCCGCACCAATTACTCAAGGACGATACCCATGTCAGAAAACTCTGAAGCCAACATAGTTACAGCAGATGCACTCATACTGCTCCTTCACAACCAGCACGCCATATGCGCGGCCATCGAGGAGGTGACCAAGTGGCTTTCTAAGAATGGAGTGGGGAGCGTTGCCGCTAACGCAATTGCTGCTATGGAAACGCTGGACCGGAATGCTGAAGACATCACAGGCGCTATCATGCGGCTACGGCAACTATAGGTATGCCTTAGCTGATACGAGCATATTCAAATTTATTTGCCCTTTCCGCTTGATAAGTGACACCCATAGTGTAACAGTATTAGTATAACACCCTAACTGATACGTGAGGCACATCATGTTCATCCACGCATATCTCCGAGCATCAACCGAAGAGCAAGACGCCAGCCGCGCCCAAGCCTCGCTTGAACAGTTCGCCAGCGACCATAACAAGGACATTGCGAGCGTGTATCTGGAGAATGCCAGCGGCGCCTCCGCAGACCGGCCCGAGTTGCTGCGTCTGCTCAAAGATGCGCGCAAGGGTGACGTGCTGCTGGTGGAGTCGATAGACCGGCTTTCCCGCTTGCCGGTAGATGATTGGCAGAAGCTCAAGGCCACGATTGATTCCAAGGGCCTGCGCATCGTCGCGCTCGACCTGCCGACCAGTCACCAAGGAATGCAGGACACGAAGGGAGACGAGTTCACCGGACGGATGCTGGGCGCTATCAACTCGATGCTGGTGGAAATGATGGCTGCTATTGCTCGTAAGGATTATGAGCAGAGACGTGAGCGCCAAGCCCAGGGTATCGAAAAAGCCAAGGTCGCGGGCAAGTACCAAGGCCGGCCGGTGGATGCCGATCTGCACAAGCGCGTAACTGAGTTGCTCGCCGCCGGCTTGGGCATCCGAGCAACCGCACGACACGCAAACTGCTCGACAACCACCGTACTGAGAATACGAGATCTATCTGTAGCCTAAGCTTTCAGACTAAGTACGAATCGATTGGCCTCTAGCTACGGTACCCCAATGAAATTTAAGGCTTTCACTTCGTTCACAGCCCAAGGGGCCAACGTCCAAACCCTCATGTCGATGTATTCAACACTCGATGATGCTCCCGATACCGCTGTACGAGTCATTCCAATCGTAGTCTTCATGGCCTTCTCGATTGAGTCTTACCTAAATTCAATAGGTGCGAGATGCATCCCGTTTTGGGATGAGCTCGAACGACTGCCATGGAAAAACAAGGTCAATATTTTGCATAAAAGCGCGGGCCTAGCCGCAGATTGGGGGACCAAACACCTCCAATTTGCCTCTTCGGTGTTTAAGCTCCGGGACAATCTTGCGCATGGGAAGCCTGAGCGTGTAGTCAGCTCATCATTTGATAGCGCTGAAGAAGCCCTACAGTTAATCGCGCCTGACGCGCTTAGACCCGCCTGGTACAGCCAGCTGAATAAAGCATGGGCGTACAAAGCGAAACTTGAATTCACAGACTTAATGCAGCATTTAGGAAAAATGCATGGCCTTCATGAGTCTGATCATCTGCTCTCAGCATCAAGCGGAGTGATTCAGGACGATGAGGCTGATTAATGTTTTCAGAAGCGTAAACGCTGACACGAAAAAGCCCCGCCCGAGCATCGCCCGGCGGGGCTTTCTTTTGCCTGCTGCTGCCACCCTGCTGTCACAGCCAAACCGATCAATCAGGGAAAAGCCTTGAGAGGCCCGAATTATATGGTGTCCCAGGGCTGGCTCGAACTGCCAACCTTCCCCTTAGGAGGACGGGTGCAGTCATTACGCTTTGGATTGAGCAGCGTGAATCGGGCGAGGTTGGAGGCAACGTGCGTGGAGCGCTGAAAACAATAAGCAAAAATGAGGAGTTCATCTCGATGACGCTTGCGGTGCTCATGACACCGGTATGATTTCTTTCTAATAGAAGCAAGCGCCACATAGCTGCCCCTTGTGAAGGGCAGTTATCGGCCAAAAGCGTGCATTTAAGCCCTAAACTCTTCCAGAATAGTCCGCTGGTAAACGTCATACATAGGCGAGCTTTTCATCGGCTGCACCGCCCAATGAAAACGCATGCCGCGGCCAATCATGATCGCGCTGCGGATTTCGTTCATTGGCTCAAACACGTGGTTCGATTTCTGAAATTCCATTTGCCTGTTCCGCAGCGGAGCCGCGCCGTATATGTCTCGAAACTCGTGGATCAGCATCGCTTCGAAATCAGAATAAACCTTTGAGGCGTTTCTCGCCCGTGGGAAACAATAGCCGATGAGAAATTCATACTCGCCTTGCAAATCCGCGAGCTCCATCAGCCAGTTCTTGTGCTGAGTAATGCGTTGTTCAAAGTTTCCTTCGCCGATATAGACCGTGGGAGAAACGCCTAGTGGGTACTGAATGGCGAACAGACCATTAAGCCTGATCACATAAACGCATCGTTCAAGGTCCTGCTGCTTGACCCCTCTGCGTTGCAATTCCGGCCAGACATCCGTTCCCCAAGTCTGACCGCAATTCCAATGCAGCCAATCCCACTCTATTTGTACATTTGCCATTTCGTGACTCCTTGTCAGTGCTGCTTGGCTAGCCGCGCCATTGCATCAGCCAGTGTTTCATCGGCGCCGGCGTTCTCACTTCTGATACCTGCAAGAGCCGCTTCCGCGCCCCGCAATTCGTCGCGGCTTTGTTGAGCTTTCATGACCCGTCCAACGCAATGCAGCGTGTCCCGATAACCCTGTTCGATCCAAGTGGGGATCTTGTCGACATCAAAACCGAGCAAGTCCTGAGCCCCGCTCATGAGACCAGTAGCTCGGTTCAGGCTTTGCTGGGGACGAATTTCCAGAATGGTCGCCTCCGGAAATCGTTGACGACTCCATGACGATCCATCACTCAGGTGAGTGACGATCACCAGGTTGCAGCCAGCTTCCAGCAATGGGGTGATTGGCGTATTACCCTGCATTGTCTGCCAGCCACCTTGTCCGCCGTCCGAGTAGCGCTTCTCGCCGTGTTTACGGGAGGCGAACAATAGCGGGATTGCAGCAGAAGCCAGTAACGCCTGTTTGCGTTGGTCTTCCTTGAGGGACTGTATATGCACGAATTCCGAATCCGGTGTATTACCCAGTCCGAGCTCGGCCATGAATGCTGACGCTAAGTCCTGAAGGCCACCGTTGCTGCGATACAACGACACATAGAGCGGCACCCCTGTCGCCAGCTGCTTGCTGTCGAGAAACTCATCCATTAGCTGCTTCAACGGCTGGTCGTCCAGCAAGCCTTCGTCCAGCCCATCAAGCCAGCTCGGTAACTCGAACTCAAAGACCCCAGCTATTTTCTTTACTGAGTGAACAAGCCCCAGCACAGCGCCTGCACCCTGAACCCGTAGGCCCGCAGCAGCCAACAGCGCCAGATACCCAGGAACTTTCATGCTCAACGGGGATTCATTGGCCAATCGTTCCCAAACGGCCTCAAGGCGCTCAATAGCAACATCCAGTGATGGAGAAGAAGCCAAAACGCCGCCGTTGAGGGCGCCAATGCTGGCCCCTGAAACCGCATCGATGCGGGTGCCGAGTTCGCGCAAGGCTTTGAGCACACCGACCTGATAGGCACCCTTGGCCCCGCCACCGGAGAGCACCAACCCAACCTTCATGGGCGCAGTCATCACGAAGCCTCCAAAAACAGCTCACTGATCATCGCTTCTGTCACCCTTGGAGCTGCAATGATCCGTGGCAGGTGTAATGGCAACTCCTCTGGCATCTGAGAGGCCGCGAATGCAAACGGTGTTGCCTGAGGGCTGGTCCAGTCGCCCAAGTAACGGATAGCATCCTCGCCGTCAGTCAGAAAGGCATTGTGCTCAGGGCGCGCCAACCAGCGCTCGCGAGTCGCGATACGCTCGCCCTGGCCAATACCTGCGTCCTTATTCAACTGAATGATCGCCCTGTTGGCTAGACGCTCCAGCTGCTTCTGGCGCTCGGCTCTAGATGCCGCCTGGCAGTAGTCGCCGAACGCCCCCCAACGAAGCTCTTCAAGCGCGGCATAGCAGCGTCCGGACAGCGTGAACATATTGAAATGCCCTGCTCCCCACTTGCCGAATACGTCGTCAAGGTGCAGATGCGCCTGTTGTAGGCAGTCGATCCTGGCGACATTGCGATCAAGCGCATTACAGCGCTCATCCAGGCGCTGGGAAAGCAGGTTGATCGTCTGACGACTCTGTATCGAGAAATCAACTAGTGTGGCGACGTCAAGCTTGAGAGCGTTTACGCGGGCGTTGACCTGAACAATCGCACGGTTGCTACTGGCCAAGGATTCGCTCAGATCCTTCAACCAGTTCAACGCACCTTCTACGCCATCGGTGAGACTTGCATTGATCTCGGCCTGATGACGATCACCTTGTCCGGTAAACCCGTCATAAAGGCGCGCGAAAAAACCATCTCGCGTCCCCATATGGCGCTGGCGTTCACGTGCGACATCGATGCCGTTGGCAAAATCCACCACGAACTTTTCAGGCAAGCACGTCAGTATCTGGCAGATATCCGAGCCAGGTGAAATCGGGGTCTGTTCGCTCATGCCGCCACCTCAACGCCCACGGACGGAACGTCACGTTTGAGCGCATCACTGTCCTTTTGAATACCAGGGACGCTGCGCTTGAAGCCCGTTAGAAGCTCGGCCAGTTGCTGCTGCTGTCCTTGGTCGGACTGTTTGTCTCGAATGCTCTGATTCAGGTCGCTGCGAATCGATTCCACGGTCAACTTGAGCTCGTCGAAGAACTTGTCGACGCTAGCCTTGAGTGGCGTTTCAATCGTTTCTACGGTCGCGCGTGCTAGACCATCGAACAAATCCCCGAGCGTTTTTTCGATGGAGGCCTTTACCTTGGAAATATCGATTTCGTAAACGGCCACTTTAGTGGTGTACGACTCCCAGCCCCAGTCATCAGTATCAAAAAAACTGCAAATGCTGCCCCATACACCCTCCGAACGACGACGTCGCTTTTCGGTGCGATGTTTGTTTTCGATTACGCCACCCAACAGTTCACTGCTGGAGGGACGCATTGACAGCGCAGGCATTGACGGAATGTTGATGGCGATTGAAAAACCGCTACGGTTCAGACGCAGATTAAGATCCGTAATGATCTCACTGGCTTGAGTGGAAATGCCCTGCTCGAACAAAACGTGAAACTTGCGAAGAATCTGTTCGGACTCTGCCAACAGACGCTTTTCATTGCGCTCAATTATCAGCCGAACTCCGCTCTCAATGCCCCGCGTGATGGCTTCAGCCTCTTCACGGTCATTGAGCTTGATTACTGTGGTCGTTTCGTCGAAGTCATAACCAAATTTGGTACGTTGCCTCCCCAACCTCCGCTGCCCCGCAAAACTATGTAGTACTCCGATGAATGTGGTAGCCGCTTCTTTTTTCCTCTCTAGTTCTTGCTGCTCTTCGGCTTCCTTACCCGTCTTGAAACCTTGCTCGACCTCGGCACTGATGGCTGCACGAATGTCAGTGAACACCTTTTCCATTTGCCCGTTGATTGTTTGCAGTGCATGCTCGGCGTCCGTTTTGGTCTGAGCTTCTAGGCTGGCAATGCGATTGATATCACTGCGCAAGGAGTTGATCTGCTCGTTCAACTCCTCGACATTCTTTCCCAGTGCAGCCTCACGCACGGCGAGGAAGTTATTCAACTTTGCGGCAATGTCCGATAGCTTGGCGGCGGCGGACGCAACCGCAAGTGTCGCTGCGCCGCTGTGAGCCTTACGGATGATCTGATCCAACGGAGCGGCAAACAAAGAGTCTTCCCAGAGCGCATCGGCAGCTTCTTTCACTTCTTCTGGATCAGTAATCTTGTGTTTCCATCTCGTGCCCAGCGCGGCTTTGCCGAAGTCCGCCACCCAAGCGTTTTGATCACCATCGACCTCTGGGAGCGAACCATTGATCGCCAGCTCGCGACGGGCGCGGTTAGCGAGGTCACCAAGCTTGGACGACACCGGAAACACCTGCGAAGGCTGCAACCTACCGCTTAACAACGACTCAGCGACCAAGCGACGTGTCTGCTCCTCATCATCACTATTGCGGTCTTTCTCGTCGAACTTATTGACCAACGCGAAAATTCGCCCCTGAGCTACATCGGCGATTCGCTCAAGCTCGGCTCTCACCTGTTCATCGGCATCAGATTTAAGCTGGGTGAAATCCAGAACCGCGAGTACAGCTGAAGCATTCTTCAATTGCTCGCCGAGCATTTTGCGCAGATGTTGCTGGCCGGCCTCGTTAGGGCCTGGCGTATCCAGCAGCGTCAGGCTACCCAAGCTCTCCGATGTGCCTGCCAGATGGGAAAACTCGACTTCGATAGCGGGGATCTCATGGATCTCGTCATAACTTTCGAATGGAAAATGCACGTTTAGCGCAAATGCCACGCGAACCAAGTCGTTCAAGCTTCGCAGGAACCAGAAAATCCCCTCAGGTCCTTGATAGCAATTCTTGAATCGACCATTTTCTTTGATGAGCTGCAACAAGGGTTGCAGGTCTCGATCGCTCGCAAGCTTGTCAGCGACTGCACTCGCATCGTGACTCTTCAGCACTTGGTGCAGTTGGGCGATTACAGCATTGATAGGGCCATTATTTTCCAGGCGCAGTATTGGCTCGATTTGCCCAGGTGTGTGACGAATCAACGTCGGTAACGCCGTCATAGGCCTGTTACGATTTGGCAGCACCTCGGTGCCGACAATGGCGTTGATCGTGGTCGATTTTCCTGCCTTCATCGTTCCTACAACGGCCAGTACCATCTCCAGGCGCTGAAGCTTTTCCACTTCGCCCCGAAGCATTTGCAGATCCTTCTGAATGCTGGTCTGCGTAAAAGTCTGGTGCTCATGGCCGTGTTCATCGACCACTACCCCGTCTGCGTCCTTCATTCGTTGCAGCAGATCGATTTCCACTTCCAGTAACCGAAGGGATTCCTCCCGCAGCAGTTCGATATTTTTCTCGTACATCTGCTCTCCTTGAAAACCAGCGGACCGGATTGTGGCCCTTGAATCTGCCAATGCTTTATCCACAACTGCTGCCAGTGCATCACTTAACGAACGGAACATGGCTAACACCTAAGGAACACCCAAACTCACTGCGCGCTTTTAGTGGACGCCATACCAATACAATCACCCGGTCGTTGGCGAAATCTTCAACGATATATTCCAGCGTTGAGAAGGGGTCCGAAGCCAATCCGGCTCCCCCATGCGCGACCAGGCACGAGAAATCGTTTGCACCACTAACTGCGTCATTCCTTTCGATTTCAGAGCTACTAGCGACGAACTCGTCCGGTGCCCTCGCAAAAAAATGCGCCGCCTTTAAACTCTCAGGCGTAGTAGCTCTCCGGTAAACGGCGAGTCGGGCAACGCACACTCCTTATCTGCTGATATACCGCAAACCTTTAGGCAGAGCCTTTCTGTCGATATGAATGAATCACCTGCAACCCATAAATAAATCGGGCAAAGCTTGATGTTCAGCTCAGTCGGCAACAAAAAACCGCTTTGCAATCGCAATGATCAATTTCACGCACACAACGACCCCGGTGAATACCGCAACGCCTTTGGCGACAATGAAGAAGTAGTCTTCAACACCACGAAACATGGTGCCTAGCACCAGGCCCATGCCGGCGATCAATCCGGCGATCAGCAACAAACCGATATAGGGACGGAGTAGACGAGAACTGGCACCTTGAGCGCCTTTCTCGACAAGGCTGATAACGGCGCCCAGTACAATCAGGAATACAAAAACACCAACTATTACACCCATCTTTCACCCATATTCGCTCAGACCAAGCCCGCGCAGGATCTGCCCGGGTACAACTCGACCAAGTCATCATTTGAAAATCGTGAAAAGTGCAGGCCGATCCATGTCCAGGAGCCGAGGCACGAGTGTTCGCCTGTAGTTCCAAGACCGTCAATATGGCGTAGGACAGGATGCCGCAAGCGCTTACCTGTGCATGAATCACTTCAATATGCTTTGGTAGCGGCGATCCGATTATGCACAGGCAGACATCGAAATGCCATTACGCCAGACACCGACCAAAGTTCTAACGACGCGACCAGAGCTCAACCAGAAACCTCTCTAGACTGCTGACCGTACGCATTCTAAACGTGTCGTTCCCACATTTCGGCCACCGTCGGAACCAATCCCCAGGCCCAGCCAAACACTTTTGGGTGCCACTGTTTTCTTCCAGCCAGAATCGCCGCACTCAAATGTGAACGGATGAGGTCTTATCGGCATTGTTCAGATCCTTGGATATTGCATTTAGCTCCGTGCGCTTTCTTCAGCAACGCATTTGACTAGGCCGCCGACTCCGGCCGTCTGGCCCACGGCCATCCCACCGGGCTTGCGCGCTGAAGGTGGCGCGAATGGCGCTCCATTCGAGGAATTCAACGGGTGCGCCCAGCGCGTTGACCACTGCGCCGCCAAGCAGGCAGCCTTTGATCTGTTCGATTCTGTTCATGTGCATTTCCTTACGAAGCCGGAATCAGCGCTTGCAGCAGATCCAGCTTTCTCTTGAGTTGCTCGACGTGGGCCTTTTCCGCTCGCAACGCCGAACGCAACTCCTTGTTTTCCGATTCCTGAATCTGCGCCCAGCGCATCTTGCTCTTGCAGTCGACGATCAACTGCCAGATGTCTTGCAGCTTCAGATACTGGATCAGCAGCACTACGGCAATCGCTGCCATCGTCACCAAGGCCCCTGCCGAAATCGCATCCAACGTTGTCATTTCCACTTCCTTTCGTAAATTCGATTTATCTCGAAGACGGGATCAGAATATGTAGTGATTCATTACATGTACATAATGTAGACTTATACAGGTAAACAAATCACGCACATGGAGGGGGCATGAAACGCACGCAAAACATCGAGCAAGTTCGCTGGGATCTGGCACTTCGCTACCGTTTGATCGAAACCGTCGCTTGGTGGGAAGGCCGCCTGACCACGGGACACCTGATCCAGAGCTTTGGGATCAGTCGTCAGCAGGCGTCGAAGGACATCAACACTTATATCAACGACCATGCGCCTGAAAATCTTACATATGACAAGAGAGCCAAGGGCTACGTACCGAGCGAAGACTTTGCGCCACGCTTCATCGACGATAGCGCCAGTGCTTATTTGCACCTGCTGAACCAGACTCACTCCCGCGCGCCACATGTAGAAGGGCTGGCCCTTGCGTATGCGCATACGAAGGTGCTGGAAGTGCCGGACCGCACTATCCGTGCCGAAGTCCTGCGGCCACTGCTCAAGGCGTGTCGTGAGAGTGAAGTGATCGAAGTTGAGTACGTTTCATTGTCCAACCCGACGCCGGAAGTCCGGCTCATCGCCCCCCACACGCTCATCTACACCGGCATGCGCTGGCACGTGCGGGCGTACTGCGAGAAAAACCGCAAGTACCGTGATTTTGTGCTGAGCCGCTTGCGTGGAGAAATCTCTTCCGAGCGCAGGACCGAGAATCTGATAGACGAGGACGAAGACTGGAACACCGAGGTGGCGGTCGTTATCGCGCCCGACTCACGCCTTTCGCTGGAACAGAAAGCGATAATCGAAGCCGATTTCGGGATGCAGAATGGCGTACTGGAAATTCCTACCCGCAGGGCACTGGTCAAATACGTGCTACAGCGCTTTCAGATCGACCCGAAAAAACTCGACCCAAAAGCGGCGGCGCAGCAGATCGTGGTGAGCAATCTCGATGAATTGAAGCCTTGGTTGTATGAATAATCCGCCACTGCATTCGCTTGCTTCTTCTGGGCGCCAGTAACTCGGAGCGGCCAAATCTGTATCCATCCACTGTCTGGCGAACGAGGTTCTGAAAATCCGGACTCGGTGATATCTCGCAAGCACAGTTAAAGGTAAGACGTATGAGATCGCCCATGAGGCCGATACTCTAAGTACCCTGTTGGCGGAGCAGGAAGCCACCAAGGCAGCCAGGAAAAAATTCTGGTATGCAGAAGTGATATCCGTCGAGTCGACGTAATGCAGATTTCCCAGCATGGGCTATTACAGGCTGCTGTTGGCTGTTTTCTGCCTCTCACCACGGCCAGAAACCGGCCAAAAGTAGACTGTTACGCAGTGGCTTAGCAGGCCTGCGTGGAGGCTTGGTGGTGTCTAAGAAATATGGGGCAACTCACTCATTGCTGAAGTTCTACCACAATCCCGTCCGCCAACAAGTGCTTACGGCGCTCTTCCGATATGTTGGATAGTCCGCTGGCTGGATCGCTTAATACTACGTCACCTGTCACTGCGCGGACCGTGAAGTTGCTGGCTCCAAGATCCACGTCGACGTCTGTTTCCACGATGTATTCAGGGAGTAGGCGTTGCATGGCTTCGACGGCCTGTCGCGTGCAATGCTCGATAGGGTCATCGTCCAGTTTTGCTAAAAGGACATGTTTGTCTTCTAGTGTGGCTAGCAGGTCTCCGTCATCACTATCGGTCAGATACAGCAGGAGACGCGCGACGGCTGCTTGCTGATCGGGGTAAGTCTCTAGGCAATTCAGATGCTCCAGATGCGCCAACCATAGGTAATCAGAGTAGTAGGCGTCGTTTTGATAAAGCGCGACGGCGCCATAATCCGCCAATAGCCGGACTACACTTGGTATACAGAGCCTTTTTGCCTTCGCTGCGAAGTTATGTGTGGCATTGTCGGAAGACAATCGATACACCGAGGCTGATGTTTCGCCTTCGAACAGGACGCTAACCGAACCTAGATTGATGATCTGTTTTCCGGCTAGGGGTGAGCGAGAGCGGATCGTTTCAAATACCTTCCCCTCCAAAATCCGCTGATGTGCAATGTCCATCCATCCAACCATCTCCCATTGATTATCTAGATCCGATTGCCCTTGGATAGGTTGCAAGGTTCACAGAGTAATTGCAGATTTCTGACGGTGTTACTGCCACCGTGCGAAAATGGGACGATATGGTCGAAACACAACAACTTTCGAGATTCACACTGTACGCAAGCACCGCCGTCTCGTTGCCAGACTTCACGCTGCACGACTCTGGGGATAGCCTTCCTGCGCGGGGCAACAGGCTTGGGTGCCGGCATGATTTTTATATCAACGGGGATAAGCACGCCTTCGGCGCTAGCCTCGCTTGAGGTGGTGGGCCGAGGTGCAGCTATCACCGAAGGCAACGCGGCCTTGGCGGCAAAGGCCTTGATATAAGCCACAACATCATTCATCTCGGCGTCAGACCTCAGTATCAACTTGAGCGCAGGTCGCCCTTTTTCCAGGCCCGCGGAAGCATGGGTACCACTATGCCGTCCTGATTCGCCCGCGTATTCCAAGGCGATTTCCGGTACTGGTTGATCGTCTGGTGGGTAAGGCAGCCAAACAAACGCGGCATCTTCGCGATTGGGTTGGTCGGTCTGAATAACGACTCCAAGTCCCGCAACATTGAAGGCGGTAACTTTCACGGTGATTCGGTCCGGGTTTCCGAACTCTCGGTGAAACCGCTCGATGACCTGATCTTTGAGCACTCAACATTTTCCCTTGCCAATGAATTCGAAATTCGCTTCCAGCTCGTCTGTGCAACGGTAGCGCTGTAATTTAGGTGAGGCTTAGGCCAAGACTATACGAGCTGCCGGGGGATTTCGTAGACGATGAGTTCAATCCAAACGCCTGCACCAGACAAGGGAGCAGATCTGTGTTTGACATGATGTTTCCTCCGTTAGAGGAAAAGGTAGAAGGAAGCTGGTCGGGTGTTGGCGTTTCTGGGCGACAAGCGCTTTAGCTTCCGACAGTGCGGTCAAGTGGCGGTCATAGAGAACGCCGCCATCGTCAATCAAATGAGAAGCTGTGACCAAAGCTGTGACCAAACGCGGCATAAACTTCCGCGCACAAAAAAGGCCCACCTTTCGGTGAGCCTAAGTTGTTGATCTATATGGTGCCGGCACCAGGAGTCGAACCCGGGACCTACTGATTACAAGTCAGTTGCTCTACCAACTGAGCTATACCGGCGTGTTAGGGCGACGATTATAGCGATTGGATTGGTTCTGTAAACCC
>Ga0182005_1000312_pt1 | contig 29387 bp, 25 predicted proteins | sample Sormic07211103_1_FD_123021 | JGI IMG/M metagenome (GOLD analysis project Ga0182005, IMG submission 123021) | Rhizosphere microbial communities from Sorghum bicolor, Mead, Nebraska, USA - 072115-103_1 MetaG | ecosystem: Host-associated > Plants > Roots > Rhizosphere | place: USA: Nebraska...
ATTATAGTCCCAATAATTACTATTTGGAACGCCGAAACGTTGCTTTGCATGGACGCGCGCGCAGAAAAACGGTATCCTTCATGCCTCTTCACCGTTCCTCTCATGCGGCTGTAGCTCAGTGGATAGAGTATTGGCCTCCGAAGCCAAGGGTCGCTGGTTCGATTCCAGCCAGCCGCACCAATAAAATCAACAACTTACGATAACTCTCGTCAGCGCTTGATTACCTGAAAAATTTTCCCGGTCAGACCAGCGACGACCAAAGGTGCTGTGCCGCATAGGCACGCCATGGCCGCCAGGCTTCTGCCCGCGCGGTCAGTTCCTTTGCGTCCGGCCGGATGCCTTCATGCAGCGCAACCGCGTTCATCAACGCGACATCCGCCGCCGGAAACGCATCGGTCTCGCGCAGATGGCGGAGCGCCATGTAGTGCGCAGTCCAATCGCCTATGCCCGGCAGCGCGCGCAATTTCAGCACGGCTTCCTCCAGGCTGGCGCGCGTCTCCAGCAGCTGCGGGTCGGCCACCAGCGCTGCAGCTATCGCGGACATGGTTGCGGCGCGCGCTTTCGGCATGCCCAGCGGCGCCAGGTCGGCGGCCGCCACCCGCGCCGCTTGCGGGAATACGTGGGTCAATCCAGGCCGGTCCGGGCTGGGATCGCTGAGCGTTTCGCCATGCTGCGCCACCAGCTTGCCGGCCAGCCTGATGGCGCCGGCCACGGTGATCTGCTGGCCCAGCACCGCACGCATCGCCTGTTCGAAACCGTCCCAGCAGCCTGGTACGCGCAGGCCCGGCCGGGCGGCGGTCAGCCTGGCCATCAAGGGATCGGCCGACAATTGCCGGCTGATGATTTCCGGATCCGCCGCCAGGTCGAACATCCTGCGCAGACGAGCGATGATGGCCGATAACGACGACAGTTGGGGAAAACGGATGGTGGCTTGCAGGGCATCTCCTTCGCCGGGCCGGACGGCAATCGTGCCATGCACGCCGTCGAGGCTGATGCTGCGGTAGTAACAGCCGTCGGCCACCAGTTCCATGCCGGCGATGGCGCGCGCGCTCAGGAATGCCAGCATGGCCGGCCAGTCGTAGGGCGGACGATAGCGCAGCAGCAGCGTTACCCCGGCCTGCGCCGATTGCTCTGGCCGGCCGCCATGGCGCAATGCGCTTGGCGGGCGTTGGAACAGGTCAAGGAACACTTCGTTGAAACGGCGGATGCTGCCAAAGCCGGCGGCGAAAGCGATTTCGGTGATCGGCATGCGGGTTTCGTGGATCAGCTGCTTGGCCAGCAGCACCCTGCGCGTCTGCGCCACGGCTACCGGCGACGCCCCCAGGTGCTGGGCAAACAGGCGGCGCAATTGCCGCTCGCCGACGCCCAGGCGTTCGGCCAGCCCATCCATCCCATTGTCATCCAGCGCTCCCATTTCGATCAGCGCCAGTGCGCGCGTCACGGTATTGGATACGCCGCTGTTGGCAACCCCGCGCCAGGCGCCGGAATCGGGCGCCGCTTCCGGGCGGCAGCGCAGGCAAGGACGAAAGCCCGCTTCCTGCGCGGCGGCGGCAGTGGGAAAGAACAGCACGTTTTCTGATTTGGCGGTACGCGCCGGGCAAATCGGGCGGCAGTAGATGCCGGTGGTTTTGACGCCGATGAAAAACCGTCCGTCAAAGCGCGCGTCGCGGCTGGCCAGCGCCCGATAGCAGGTGTCGTGATCGAGTTCCATCGGACCATGATCGCGCCAATATTTATCACTGTCTAGCGGTTTTCGGACATGGACATGATGCCGGAAAAGTCAGTTTGCTGCGCCCTGAAAGCACACAGGGCGCGGGTTCATTTGCCGTTCAATGCGGACCACAATCGCGGCCCGCCGTCGCCGTAGCGATCATCAAAGCGCTGCAACACGGCTTCGCGCACTGAATCCGACAAGCTCGGATATTTGTCGCCCTGCTCGATGGCGGCATATTCTTCGCCGGCCTTCGCACGATCCGAGGGTATATGGAATTTAACGATGAAATCCTGTTCCCACTGCTCCGTAACCTTGAGGACCAATGCTGCGCGCGCAGCAGGGTTGAGGACACTGAACTCGCCGACGCCAGCCGTAATGTGCTGCACGGTCTCGGTCAGCCCTTCCTCCGTCGGCGGGGCCTTGGTGAACTCTTTAACGGCATGTGAACTACTCGTCTTACTCATGTCACTCTCCTCAGGTTAAGTGATGCGATGGTGGACGGCCCGCTTGCGGCAGGCAAATGCTGCAAAATGATTAGGATGGATCTCCGCTTTTAATCAAGTTGCGTCGTTCAGGGCGCGGTGAAAAAACGTTCTTGCATTTCTTCCAGCCCCAGGGTGTGCAGTACTTCTTGCAGGCGCTCGGTCGGCCGCTTGCGCGGCAGGTCTTTGTAGCTGGCGATGATCAGTTCATTCTTCATGGAGTGCTCCCAGCCAACCAGTTCCGTGACGCTGACTTGATAACCATGTGCTTCCAGCTGCAGGCAACGCAGCACGTTGGTGACCTGGCTGCCGAATTCGCGCGTATGCAGCGGATGGCGCCAGATTTCGGTCAGCGCTTCTTTCGCCAGCGATTTACCCTTGTTCTTCTTCAGTACGGAAGCCACTTCCGCCTGGCAGCAAGGCACCAGCACCATGAAACGCGCCTGTTTCTTCAAACCAAATTCGATCGCATCGTCAGTCGCGGTATTGCATGCATGCAAGGCTGTGACGACATCGATGCGGCCAGGCAGCAAAGCCGATCCTATCGATTCCGCCACCGACAAATTGAGGAAGGACATGCCCGGAAACTCCAGGCGCTGCGCCAGTTCCTGCGATTTTTTGACCAGTTCTTCACGGGTTTCGATGCCGAAAATGTGCGAGCCGTCGGTCAGCGTCTTGAAAAACAGGTCATACAGGATAAATCCCAGGTACGACTTGCCGGCGCCATGGTCGACCAGCTGCACCCCGCCCTGTTCTTGCTGGATCTCCTGCAGCAGCGGCTCAATGAATTGATATAAATGATATACCTGCTTGAGCTTGCGGCGGCTGTCCTGGTTCAATTTGCCGTCGCGCGTCAGGATATGTAACTCTTTGAGCAACTCTATCGACTGGCCGGGGCGGATTTCGTGCTTGGACGCTTGCGGGTTGAGGGAATTGGATTCTTGCTTGATACCGTTCATGGAACTTGCTTTCTGTCGGCCAGGCTTGCCGGCTATTCCACCAAGTATAACGGCTTCGGCAGCATGAGGTCTCCAATGCGCCGCGATCCGTCCAAAAAATCCGTCACGGCGGCTGCCCGATCTTGCCCATCGTGCAGGAATACCTGCCCAGTTCGATGTCGTTGCGCAGGCCCATTTTTCTCATCGCCGACGCTTTCTGCAAACCCACGGTCTTGACGCTCTTGTTAAGCCGGTCGGCGATTTCCCGCAGGCTGTTGCCGACCACGTACATCTTCAGCACTTCCGCTTCGCGCCTGGTCGGCAGCCTGCCGTTAGGACCTTTTTTCAGCATCCGCAGCGCTGACTTGGCGATATACGGCGCCGCGGGCGAACCCTCCTGCATGGCACGGCCGAGCTCGCTTATCTCGTCGCTTTTGTGCACCAGCCCTTTCACGCCGCAATGGACGATCTGGTACAGCACCGCCGGTATGTCGATCATCGTCAGCACGACCAGCTGCAGCGCCGGGTAATCGTGCTTGAGCTGGCAGAACAAGGCGCAGCCGCGGCCGATGCGATTCATCGGCAATGAAAATTCCGTGACCAGCAGGTCGCATGGCGTATCTCGCAATCGCTCCGACAGTTCTGCCGTCGAGGAGACTGCCGCCACTACGGTAAAGCCCGGCATCTGCTCGATATATTGGCGTGTCCCGGAAATGATGGCCGGCTGGTCGTCGGCCAGGATGATCCTGATCATGAAATTGTCTCTCCACGGCTGGTGAATGATGTCTACCTTGGTGTCCGCCTTGGTGTCTTCCTTATGGGTTTCTACTTATCGTTATTGAATAGGAAGTATCGGGTTTGCATATTATTAAATATATAAGTAAATTTCTTAATTTCGTAGTCTAACAAACAAGGTAACAATGGAATAACTAAAATCGATCTCGCTGCAAACCGCGCTGGCGAGTTTTGAGATCCTTCCGGGCCGGCTCCGATCCTGTCTGTTATTTTCTGTGGAGTAATCAATGTGAAGATTGTTCTAGCGGACGACCACCCCGTATTTACCGCAGGGGTGCGCAATTACCTCAACCATGTGCCGGATTGCCGTGTCGTGGCCAGCGTGACCAGTTCGGATGCGCTGGTCAGATGCCTGGAATCGACGCCTTGCGACCTGGTCATCACCGAATTTTCGATGCCGATGGTGCGCGTCAGCGACGGCTTGCACCTGCTGTCTTACATCCGGCGCCATCATCCGCAGACCTGGCTGGTGGTGCTGACCATGAATGCGTTTCCGCTGGTGCTGTACCAGATCGTCAATAGCGGCGCGAACGGCTTGCTGCACAAAAGCGATGAAATTCCGGAGCTGGGCAAGACCATCCGCCACTTGGGCAACGGATCGCCTTATGTAGGGCCGTCTTTCCGGGCCTTGTTGCAGAACGGTATCAACGGCCAGGCCAAAAGCCGCATCCCGAGCCCGCGCGAAACTGAAGTGCTGCGCCTGTATGTGGCGGGCAACAGCTTGCGCGATATCGCCCAGCGCCTGAGCAAGAGCGTGAAAACGGTCAGCTTGCAAAAAGCGTCGGCGATGAAGAAACTGGGCCTCGATAGCGACATCGCACTGGGCCGCTACTGCGCCGCGGTGAGCGGCGATATCGTCCAGCCGCCGGGGTGCGGCGACTGGTTTCAGACAGATAACGAGAACAGCGATGAGGGTGAAGAAAGCTGAAGCGGCTCAGGGCTGCAGCTTGAGATCAAAAATCTGCGTCATCGCCACCCATTTTTCTCCGGCAGGGGTCCACGGGGTGGCGGCCTGGAATTCCCACATCAGGGTTTCCCATTCCTGCACCTTGGGATTGCTGCGCGCGGCCTCGGCCATGCGCTCCGGGCTGTAAACCGCGTCGTCGGTGTCCATCAGCATCACCAGGCGCGTGCCAAGGCGATAGATTTCCATGCCGAGCACGCCATGCAGGCGCAGATGGACAGCGATCTCGGGCCAGATACGGCGGTGCAGCGCTTCATAGCGGCCGATCAGGCCGGGATCGTCCTTCAGGTCCAGCGCCAGGCAGTAACGCATATTGTCGAAGCTCGCTAACTAGATAGAGTGTAGGGTGGCTGCGCCGGCGCAGGTCAGTTGGACCAGCCGCCGTCGATCACGTGGATCGCGCCGGTGGTAAACGCCGATTCATCCGAAGCCAGGTACAACGCCAGCGCGGCGATTTCTTCGGCCTTGCCCACCCGTCCCATCGGCTGGCGGGCGACAAACGCGGCTTCGATCTGTGCGATATCGACGTCTTGCAGGCGCGCCTGTTCGGCAATCCGCTGCCGCAGCGACGGCGACTCGACCGTGCCGGGACAAATCGCATTGCAGCGGATGCCCTTGGCGACAAAGTCCGCTGCAACCGCCTTGGTCAGGCCGATTACTGCTGCCTTGGTGGCGCCGTAGACGAAACGGTTGGGCACGCCTTTGACGCTGGAAGCCGCCGACGCCATGTTGATGATGGAACCGCCGCCCTTGGCCAGCATGCCCGGCAGCAACGCGCGGATCAGGCGGTACATGGAAGAGACGTTGAGATCCCATGAGAAATCCCAATCCTGTTCGCTGCAATCGAGAATGCTGCCGTGATGGACAAATCCGGCGCAATTGAACAGCACATCAAAAATTTGCTCTGCTTGCGCCAGCGCCGCCACCGCGGCGGCGTCGGTGACATCGAGCTGCACCGTCCGCAGCGGATGGCCGGCGGCGCTTGCGGCACCGGCGGTTTCCGCCAAAGAACCGAGATTGATATCGGCTGCCAGCACCTGCGCTCCTTCGCGCGCAAACATCAGGGCGCTGGCGCGGCCGATGCCCTGCCCGGCCGCAGTCACCAAAACGCGTTTTCCTTGCAATCTCATACGGCTGCCTCCGATTTTCTGGATTTACTCGGGTTAATATTTTATACTGAAAAGGTTCATTGGCTGGACCAATACTAGCACAGCAGAAATTCAGCGAGCAACCGGACCGGCAACCCGCTGCCGTCATTTATTGAAGACAGGGCGGGCGCCAGCGCCATTTGCTTAGGTTCGCAGCTATCGCGCCGTGGCACAATACGAAAAATCTCTTTCCTTACTGCCATGCCCATACAAGTTATACATAACCGCCGCCTGTACCAGCAAATCGCCGACCAGCTGCGCGACATGATCGACCGCGGCGAATACGGTCCCGGCGACAACCTGCCGCCCGAACGCGAACTGGCCAAGCAGTTCGGCGTCAGCCGCACTTCGGTGCGCGAAGCCCTGATCGCACTGGAAGTGATCGGCATCGTCAGCGTCCGCGTCGGCAATGGCGTGATGGTGTTGCCGCGCAATGAAGACGAAGCAGCGCGCAACAACGGCAACCAGGCGCCGGCCCTGCAGCAGGCAGCGCACCGCAGCGGCTGGGAAATCGATCCGGAACTGGACCTGGAAATCAATCTTGGGCTGGATGACGAAATCCCGCCGTTCAAGCTGCTGCAGGCGCGGCGCCTGGTGGAACCCGAGACGGCGGCGCTGGCAGCAGTCAATGCCAGCGATGAACAACTGCGCAATATCGCAGAGGCGTATGCGCGCAATGTCGAGGATAACCGCAGCGGCTCGCATACCCATCCCGGCGACCGCCTGTTCCATATCCGCATCGCCGAGGCCAGTGGCAACCCGGCTTACCTGCTGCTGGTCAGCCACTTGCTGGGACGCAAATACGGCATGATGTTCCAGCGCCTGCAAACGCTGTACAGCTCGAAAGACATGCCGAACCGTTCGGAACATGAACACCAGCTCATCCTGGAAGCGCTGCAGGCGCGCGATGCAGTGGCGGCGCGGCGCGCCATGCGGGCGCACATGGATTCCGTGGTGCGGATCTTTTCCCGCTCGGTGCCCGAGCAAAGGCACTAGCCCGGCCAGGCCTGGTCAGATATCCACCGGATCCACTTCAAGCGACCATTTGGCGCGCGTCCTGATCTGCCGCAGCTGGGCCATCCAGTCCGTCAGGAAAGCCTGCAGGCCGGGGCGCGACGGGCACTCGACCAGCAACTGCGCGCGGTCGACATTGGCGACCCGGGTCATGGTCATCGGAATCGGATCATGCATGGTAATGCCGCCATGCTCGATGCAATTGGCCGCCTGCCGCAGGAACTCGATCGCGGTTTCCAGCTCCTTCTCCTCGGCCCTTAGCAACGCTTGATAAATATAAGGCGGCAGGCAGGCTTGCGCGCGCTCCTCCAGCAGTGAAGTGGCGAAGCGATCGTAATCGTGGGCAATCACTGCAGCGTACAGCGGATGCTGCGGATAACGCGTCTGGATCAGCACCTCGCTGGCGCTGCCGCCCTCTTTCTGCGCCGCGCGGCCGGCGCGCCCCGCCACCTGCATCAGTTGCGCAAACAGGCGCTCGCTGGCGCGATAATCGTGGGAGAACAGCGCCGTGTCGGGGTTCAGGATGCCGACCAGGGTCAGGTTCTTGAAATCATGCCCCTTGGCGACCATCTGGGTGCCGATCAGGATATCCACCTCGCCCCGGTGCACGCTGTCGAAAGCAGCCTGCGCGCTGCCTTTGCGGCGCGTCGAGTCGGCATCGATGCGCAGCACCCGCGCTTCCGGAAACATCGCTTGCAGTCCCTCTTCCAGCCGTTGCGTGCCGCGTCCCAGCGGCTGCAGGTCGACATTGCCGCAGGTCGGGCAGGATTTCGGGATCCTCAGCTCCAGGCTGCAATGGTGGCAGCGCAGGCGGTGCTCGGGTTTGTGCAGCACCATGAACGAGGTGCAGCGGGTACAGTTGCTGACCCAGCCGCAGGCGTCGCAGGCAATCACCGGGGCGTAGCCGCGCCGGTTCAGGAACAGCAGCGACTGTTCGCCGCGCTCCAGCCTTTGCTTGAGGGCGCTGACCAGGGTCGAGGTCAGTCCCTCGCTGGGCTTGTCGCGCTCCATGTCGATCCGGCGCACCAGCGGCAACACCGCATCCTTGACTGCGCGCTCGCGCAGCTCCAGCTTCCGGTAACGTCCGGATTGCGTGTGGTGCCAGGTTTCCAGCGACGGCGTGGCCGAGCCCAGCACGATCGGTATCCCCAGCTGGTGGGCGCGCCACACGGCCAGGTCGCGCGCCGAATAACGCAAGCCTTCTTGCTGTTTGTAGGACGGATCGTGCTCTTCGTCGATGACGATCAGCTTCAAGTGCGGCAGGGAAGCCAGCACCGCCAGCCGGGTGCCGAGGATGATCCGCGCCTGCCCCAGGTGCGCCGCCAGCCAGTGGCGCATGCGCTCGCCTTCCGCCAGGCCGCTGTGCAAGGTCGCCACCGTCACGCCGGGGAAACGGGCGCGGATGTTCCCTTCCAGCTGCGGCGTCAAATTAATTTCCGGCACCAGGATCAGGATCTGCGACGGGTTGTCGGCGCCGCCTTCGCTGTGCGCCAGGATCTGCGCCGCGGCCTGCAGGTAGACTTCGGTCTTGCCGCTGCCGGTGACGCCGTACAGCAGCGTCGGCGCAAAGCCGCTGGCGCCGGCAATCGCGTCGGCAGCCTGCTGCTGCGCCGGATTCAGCTGCGCCACGTCGATCGGCGTGGCGTCGTGGGCGGCGCCGCCTTGCTGCAATTTTTTGAGGCCGCGATCCAGCGCCACGGTAGTCAGCGCACGCAGGTTTTTCGGCAGGCCGGGCAGCGCCACTTCGCCCAGCGGCCGCTGATAATAATCGGCGGCAAAACGGCACAAGGCGAGCCATTGGGGCGACAGCGGCGGCAGCTGGTGGCGCACCGCTTGCACGTTTTTCAATTTTTCGGCGGGAACGTCGCTCTCGGCGCTGGTGCCGACGATCATGCCGACCACTTCCCGCCGGCCGAAGGAAAGCTGGACCAGCTGCCCGATTTGCGGCGTGGGCTCGCTGTCGTCGCTGGCCTGCCAGCGATAGTCGAAACTGCTATCCAAGGGAGTATCGAGGACGATTTGGAGAATGCTTTGTTTCACGAACTTAATGTAATTCCCGAGGAAATAAGCTAACTATCGGTTTCATAAGTGCTTTTAAAAATATCCACAAGATCTGTGGATAACTTTGTGGACAAGGTTGCGTAAACAACCTGAAAGCGCCTGTTTACGGCAGGTTCAGGCTCTTGCCCAAACCAGTATCAATAAAAATACTATTTACAATCAAAGACTTAAATTGATCATTCCGGAAAGCAAAAAAATTTCCGTTCTTAAAAAAAATCCTTGCGGAAACAAAATTATGTGCATAACTAAATTCGGGGCGCCCCAAAACAACGCACAAAAAGGTAACAAACGGGCAATGGCAGGTTAACAATCAGATCCACATTCAAATCCATCGCGATGCACCACCATGTCACTTTTTGGGGCAGCATCGCCTAGTTTCGCACCGGAAAAATTAGCCCCGTGTCAACTGAGGGAAATCGAGGGTAAACCCTAATTTCTAAGATTCCACTTAATGTAAAACATGAGGAAGTGCCCTAAGCATCGGTTTCATAAGCGCTTTTCAAATTATCCACAATGTCTGTGGATAACTTTGTGGGTAACCTGCTCTTGACAGGCTGCAGCCTCATATTTGATGCGGGTTTCAATAAATTGCCTAAACTAAAAGCAGAAAATAAACCATTTAAAATCAAACACTTACAAAACAGACTCAAGTGCAAAATAAAAAATATAGATATAAATAATTTCCGTGGTGCAGCAGATTTATTTTGTGCATAACTATCGCGCGCCAATCTCCGGATTGCTTACGAATGTGTTATGCATGGCGTTGTGTAACAGCGTGCTTCAACAGGTAGCAGCCGTTGCATGGCGCCGGCAAGCTTCTATCCGCGCAATTTACGGCTGATTTCGTGGACCGCTTCCACCATGACGGCGACCGATTCCGGCGGCGTGAATTGCGAAATGCCGTGACCCAGGTTGAATACATGGCCGCTGCCGGTTTGCGGTGCGCCATAAGAGTTCAGCAGGCGCTCGACTTCGCTGCGGATCTGTTCCGGATTGGCAAACAGCACTGCCGGATCGAGATTGCCCTGCAAGGCGACGCGCTGGCCGATGCGGGCCCGCGCCTCGGCCAGGTTGACGGTCCAGTCGAGGCCGACGGCATCGGCGCCGATATCGGCGATCTGTTCCAGCCACAAGCCGCCGCCCTTGGTAAATACGATCGCCGGAATCGGCACGCCGTCCTTTTCGCGCTGCAGCTGGGACACCACCTGGCGCATGTAATTCAGCGAAAACTCCTGATAGGCGCCGTCCGCCAGCGCCCCGCCCCAGGAATCGAAAATCATCACGGCCTGGGCGCCGGCGTCGATTTGCGCATTCAGATAGGCCGCTACCGCCGCCGCATTGGTGCTCAGCACGTGGTGCATCAGGTCCGGGCGGTTGTACAGCATGGTCTTGACGGTATGGAATTCGCGCGAACCCTCGCCCTCGACCATGTAGCAAGCCAGGGTCCACGGGCTGCCGGCAAAACCGATCAGCGGCACCCGGCCGTTGAGTTCCGTGCGGATTTGCGTAACCGCCTTGAACACATAATCCAGCTTGCCCAAGTCAGGGCTTTGCAGCGCCATCACGTCCTTTTCATCGCGCAATGGGCGATAGAACTTAGGGCCCTCGCCATCGGCGAAATACAGGCCCAGGCCCATGGCGTCCGGCACCGTGAGGATGTCGGAGAACAGGATCGCGGCGTCCAGCGGGAAACGGTCGAGCGGCTGCAGCGTGACTTCGGTAGCGTAGTCGGGATTGGTCGCCAGTCCCATGAAGGACCCGGCGCGGCTGCGGGTTTTACGGTACTCCGGCAAGTAGCGGCCGGCCTGGCGCATCAGCCACAGGGGCGTGTAGTCGGTTGGCTGGCGCAGCAGCGCGCGCAGGAAAGTATCGTTCTTGAGCGGAGCGAATTGTGACATAAGAGGCAATCTGGATGCGTGTGATAACGCCTCATTATCTCACCCAAACCGGCGGCCGCGACACCGGTTCCTCGCATGCCACGTATATGTCTGCGATTACCCTGGTTGCCGGTGCACCGCCACCATGTCATCCAGGAACGCTTGCAGCACTTCGCCGCGGCTCGCCTGGCGGCGCACGACCATATGCAAGGTGACCTCATAGGACAGCAGCGCCGGATTGAGCGCCGCCAGCAATCCTTGCTGTACCAAAGGCGCGGCGAAGTGCTGGGGCAGGAAGCCGAGATGCTGTCCCGACAGGATCAGGACCGCGACCGCTTCCATGTTGTCGGCCAGCGCCGTCACGCGCGCCGGCGAAAATACGCCGCCCGGACCGTCGGCCTCTGGCAGCGGATAGCTGCGCCAGACCCAGTCGTGCTGCGCCAATGCCGCGGTCGTCAGCTTTCCTGCCTGCTTGAACAGCGGATGAGCTGCGGCGCAGTACGCCACCTGGCGTTCCGTGTACAGCGGCAGGTATTCCAGGCTCGGCAGACGGTGCCAGAAATAGCCGATGCCAAGGTCAAGGCGGCCATTGGTCACCTCTTCTTCCAGCTGGCCGGGAGCCAGCACCGCCAGCGACAGCGTGACCGCCTCATCCCGCGCGCGAAAGCGGGCGATGGCCTGGCCCAGGCGCGCGTTGGCGCTCATGGCGGCGTGGCCGATCAAACCCAGGTGCAGCTGCCCGGCCAGCTTGCGGCCGATCTGGCGCGCGTCCAGGCAAAAGTGGTCGATGTTTTCCAGCAGCTGGCGGCTGGACTGGGCAAACTGCTCGCCGCGCGGCGTCAGCCGGAATCCGGCCCGGCCGCGCTCGCACAAACGGAACCCAAGCCGGGTTTCCAGCGTCGCCAGCTGGGTGCTGATGGTGGACTGGCTGACGTTCAGGGCGGTCTGCGCAGCGGAAATGCCGCCGGCGTCAAGCACCGACAGGAATACACGGATAAGGCGCAGGTCGAGGTCGGATAGCTGGTTGAGCATGCCAGGTCGGAAATAATGAAGTCAGGTCGATCATACATCTATCCTGATCAATGTAAATATTCGATTACACGCATTTTTATTAATGTTATTTGCGGCTAGAGTGGCTGCTATTCAATCCCCCCCATCCCTTCCCGGAGACGACCATGTCGGAAACCCCTCTCTATCAACCGCTAGGCGGCAACGACATGCCGCGTTTCGGCGGCATCGCCACCATGATGCGTTTGCCGCACGTCGCCAGCAGCGCGGAGCTGGACGCCTGTTTTGTCGGCGTACCGTTCGACCTCGGCACCTCGAACCGCTCCGGCACCCGCTTCGGCCCGCGCCAGATCCGTACCGAATCGGTGCTGCTGCGGCCTTACAACATGGCTACCCGCGCTGCGCCTTTCGATGCGCTGCGCATCGCCGACCTGGGCGACGTCGCGATCAATCCCTACAACCTGCTCGATTCGATCAGGCTGATCGAGACCGCCTACGACAGCATCGTCGCCTCCGGCTGCCGTCCGATCTCGCTGGGCGGCGACCACACCATCGCGCTGCCGATCCTGCGCGCGCTGCACCGCAAATACGGCAAGATCGGCCTGATCCACGTCGACGCCCATGCCGACGTCAACGACACCATGTTCGGGGAAAAGATCGCGCACGGCACGCCGTTCCGGCGCGCGGTGGAAGAAGGCTTGCTGGATTGCCGGCGCGTGGTGCAGATCGGCTTGCGCGGCACCGGCTACACCGCGGAAGATTTCGACTGGTGCCGCGACCAGGGTTTCAAGGTGGTGCAGGTGGAAGAATGCTGGAACAAATCGCTGGCGCCGCTGATGGAAGAAGTGCGGGCGCGCGTGGCCGGCGGCCCGGTCTACCTGAGCTTTGACATCGACGGCATCGACCCCGCCTATGCGCCCGGCACCGGCACCCCGGAGATCGCCGGCCTGACCGTGCCGCAGGCGCTGGAAATCATCCGCGGCGCCTGGGGCCTGGACATCGTCGGCGCCGACCTGGTCGAGGTATCGCCGCCCTACGACCCGGTTGGCACCACCGCCCTGCTGGGCGCCAACCTGGCGTACGAAATGCTGTGCGTGCTGCCAGGCGTGCCGCGCCGCTAGCCGCGCTTATTCATCGTCGCGCCACGGAATGGTCCACTCTTCGCCGCGCACCGTCGTGATGTATTCCGGCCAGCGATACTGGTGCGGCACCTTGAAATCCTTCGGCAGCAGCGGCGCCTGCCAATTGCTGCCGCCGATGCCGCCGCCGGTGCGTTCCTTGAATTCATCGCCGGCGGCCTGCAACAGCGCCGGGTTGCTGAACAGATCGACCAGGGTTGCCGCGATGGTCTTGGCGGCGGACTGGATCATCGGATCGATGGTGGCAGGAATTCCGCCGAGCGCGTTGGCTACCCAGTCCGGATATACGAAGCCGCGCGGCGCCGCCAGCATCGGTCGCGCCACATACAGCCGTACGGTCGGGCAATGCCAGGTGTAATCGGTGTAATCGTCCGAGGTCAGGTATTTTTGCCAGGCCGGCATCTGCTTGCGCAATTCGCGCTCGCAGTCTTCAGGGTCGATCAATTCTTCGGTGACCGCCAGGAACGGTTTTTCCATCGGTTCGTGGCCGAGGTTGCGCTGGATTTCCTGCGCGATGCGAATCGCTTCGCCGTCCCACCTGGGCGGCCCGGCCAGCACCATGTTGTCGTAGGTGGCGCGCGCCATCACGTGGTTCGGCAGGCCGCCGCGCGATTTGCTGACCCAGGTTTTCTTCCATTCGCAAAAGGTTGCCTTGGCGGCAGCTTCGGCATTGTTGTCCATCACCTGGCTGATGATCTCGGCCTGTTCGACAGAGTCGGTGCGCAGCATGAAATTGATTTGCGACACATGCGGCGTCAGGTTATCGGCGGTGGCCTGGCCGGCGCACAGGATCGCTTCGTTGAAACTCCACAGGCCTGTGGCCGGCAGCATCGAGCGGCGCAGGCTCTCGTTGAGGTTGTAGAACAGCACCAGCGCATCGCTGGCGCCGGGAGCGCGCGCGGCCAGGTGGTTTTGCGGGATCGGGCTGAACTTGTCGGCGGCGATCCAGTTTTCCGGCGCGTCGCAGGTGAAGGTGTAGATATAGTTGTAGCCGACGCCGCAATGGGCGTCCCAGACCGTGGTGTTGCAGAGCGGCAGCATGTAAGTCGGATGGAAACTCACCGCCGCGTCGAGCGTATCGTAATAACCTTTGGCGGCGTGGATGGGTTTCGATGCGCGCAATTTTTCAGCCGGCTCGCCGAACACCTTGAGCGTGCCCTGGATGCCGGATTTCAGCATGGCGTCCTGCGCCGCCAGCGCGCCGCCGAGCGCGCTGATGCCCAGCGCCGAATGCGGATCGGTATGGCCCGGCGCGTATCTGGACAAACCCGCGCGCGGCTCCTTCCTGGTCGATGCCGCCTGGCAGTTGCCGGGCACCGCATCGTACTCGGCATAGGTGGCGATAGTGGGACCGTCGCCGTTCTTGAAAGTGGCGACAAACGCGGTCGGCATGCCGCCGCTGCCGGTTTCGACCTCGAACCCGTATTCGCGCAATTTGGCGACATACCAGGCGCTCGACTTGTATTCGCGGAAAGCCGGTTCGGCGTAGTGCCAGATGGTCTGGTGCCAGTCCGACAGCTGGCGGGCGTTGTCGTCCACCCAATCCAGCGCGTTTTGTTTTGCTTCGGTAATCATGCCCGTCTCCTGAGTAGTTGCATGGCTGCCGATGCATACTAATCACGATGTGCCCCATGCCATAATTAACGGTCATCTGTTTTGTCGATAACGCCCTGCTTCGCGCCTTCCCTATGACCCTGGAAAACCTGCTTGTATTCGCCACCATCGCCGACTGCGGCAGCCTGTCGGCGGCCGCGCGCCGCCTGGGCAAGGCGCAGTCGACGGTCAGCACCGCGCTGTCCAATCTCGAAGTGGACATGGGCACGCGCCTGTTCGAGCGCGACCTGCACCACCTGGCCCTGACTGCGGACGGCGCGGTCCTGCTGGGTTTCGCCCGTTCGACGCTGACTGCGGCCGGCAACCTGGAACGCAAGGCGCACAGCCTGAGCGCCGGCCATGGCCACCGCTTGCGGCTGGGCATCGACCAGGCTTTGCCGCTGGCCCGCAGCCATGCCTTGTGCGCGGAGCTGGAACGGCGTTTCCCGCAGCTGCAGCTGGAATTGTTCCGCCCTACCAGCATCGACGCCACCGACTTGATGCGGCGCGGTTTGCTGGATATTGCCATTGCGGTCACGGTCGATCCCATGCCCAGCGACTTCAACGCCTGCTCGCTGGGCCAGCTGCAATTCGTGCCGGTGGCGGCGGCCGGCCATGCGCTGAGCCGCCTGCCGCAAGTGCATAACAGCGACCTGGCGCAGCACCGGCAATTGCTGGCTTCCAGCCGCGACGGCGGCGATGCATCCATCTTCGGCCGCTACAGCGAAATCATGTGGCGCATCGAAAGCCCGGAATTGCTGCTGGACCTGCTCAGGCGCGGCATGGGCTGGGCCTTCCTGCCGCAGCACGCAATGCAGGAAAATGGCTTGCGCGAGGGCTTGAAAATCCTGGCGCATGAATACCAGGAACCGGCTTTCCTGAAAAGCGTCGACCTGATCTGGAGCAAGCAGGACCAGCAAAGCGAAGCCGCACGCTGGCTCAGCAGCGATCTCGAATGGGCTCGCTCAGCGCTGCCCGCCATCTAGACTCGCCAACATGAAGTAAGTGCCTGCACTCCGCCATAGTTAGATGTTATCTGTATCTTTGCTTGAATTCGCGCGGGCTGACCCCCTTGGCCGCGCGGAACTGGCGGTTGAAATGGGCCAGGTTGCGGTAGCCCGCTTCCTGCGCAATCACCCCTATCGCCTTGTCGGTCTGGATCAGTTGCTGGCAGGCGCTGCCTATCCGCAGCTGGGCCAGGTAAGCGGTTACCGTCAGCTGCGTGTGGCGCTTGAAGAAGCGGTGGAAAGCCCCTACCGACAACGCCGCGCGCTCGGCCAGCAGCTCTGCCGGCAGCGCCGCCTGGAAATGGGCGTGCATATAGTCCAGCACCCGTCCCATGCGCTGGCGCTGCGTGTCCACCGCGATCGCGGCGGAAGCCACCGAAGCCAGCGGCTGCGCCTGTTCGTCTTGCGCCAGCAGCAACAGCAGTTCCAGCAATATAGGCAGGCGCTGCGCCGGCGCCAATTTTTCCATGCGCAGCATGAGCGGCCTGGCGCCGGCCGCGGTTGCGGCGGAAAACTGCAATCCCCTGTCGGCCCGCTTGCCGAGCTGCAGCAGGCCGGCAAGTTCCGGCAAGCTGGTTTGCAACTGGACCAGCCAGTCGCGCGAAAACCAGACCACCACCGCCAGCATCTGCTGCGCGGGCGCGATCCGCTCGCTGGCCGACCAGGTGTGCGGCAGGTTCGGCCCCAGCAATACCAGGTCGCCATCGCCGAAATCGGCCAGATGGTCGCCTACGTAACGCTGGCCGCGCGCGTTCAAGGTCAGGGTCAGCTCGAACTCTGGATGGTAATGCCAGAGAAACGGCAACTCGGGCAATTCGCGCCACAGCAGCTGCCAGGAATGGCCGGGGGACAAGGTGAGGTGCTCATATTGCGGTCTCATTCTGACCTTCCGATGGATGATTACATCAGGATAGTATCAATAAGCGGCAGTTGCAGCGAAATCGGCTGGCGCCCGGCGGCAGAGAATCGAGCTGCAATCAAACCAGGCCCTGCCGACAACACCAACCCGGAGACCTTCATGAACCAGCCTTACGCTGCCGCCAAGCAACCTCTCAGCAATCCATCCGTGCTCTACCCTGACCAGGAGCAGTTGCGCGACATACGGAAAACCCTGCCGCTGCGGGTATTGTCGGCCGCCGATTTCCAGCACTGGCAAACCTATGGCTACGTCATCGTCAAGCAGGCGGTCAGCGCCGAACAGGTACAGCGCACGGCCGATTTTTTGTGGGAGTTCCAGGAGCTGGACCGCAACGCGCCCGACACCTGGAACCGCGCGCAACTGCGCGACCATGAAATGAAAGAGCTGAACGGCTCCGGCATGGTCGAGGCTTATCACCACCAGACGTTCTGGGACAACCGCCAGACGCCGCGCATGGTCGACGCCTTCGTCGACATCTGGGACCGCGAAGACCTGTGGGTAACCATAGACCGCGCCAACCTGAACACGCCGAACCAGGGCGCGCGGCGTTTCGGCGGCTTCATCCACTGGGATGCCGACACCTCGCTGGAGCCGCTGCCGGTGAATGTGCAGGGCGTGCTGGCGTTATCGGATACGACGCCGGAAAGCGGCGGGTTCCAATGCATTCCTGAACTGTTCAAACACTTCGCCGAGTGGCGCAAGACTGCGCCCAAGGATCGCAACCCATGGCGCCCGGATGTGGAATCGCTGCCTTGGCAAGTGCAGTTCGTACCGATGCAGGCGGGCGACCTGCTGATTTTCAACAGCCTGCTGGCGCACGGCATCCGCCCCAATACCTCGGCCGACCAGGTGCGGCTGGCGCAATACATCGCGTTTACGCCGGCGCGCGAGGAAGAAGCAGAATTGAGAAATTGGCGGATAGCAAGCTGGGCGCAGCGGACGCCGCCGGACAGCTACGCCTTTCCCGGCGACCCGCGCGAATGGGAAAAGACCCGCTATCCCTTGGCGCAGCTGAGCGAGCTGGGCGAGAAGATCCTGGGCAAGAAACCCTGGTAGGAGCAGGACCGGCGCTTATTCGCTAGGGGTCATCGCCAGGCCGTTGCTGCGCTCGATCGAAGCCGACCACAAGGTCAATCCCAGCGCCGCGACCACGACCACCACGCCGACGTAAGGCAAGGTAGTCAGCTGGAAGCCGGCGCTGATCGCCATGCCGCCAAACCAGGCGCCGCTCGCATTGCCGAGGTTGAAAGCGCCCTGGTTCAGGGTCGAAGCCAGGTTGGGCGCAGCGCTGGCGCGTTCCACCACCAGCATCTGCAGCGGCGGCACAATTGCAAACGCCAGCACGCCCCAGATGAAGATCGTGATCACAGCCGGCAGCGGCGTGCGCATGGTCAGGGTGAATACCGTCAAGACGATCGCCAGCGCCACCAGGAACCCGATCAGCGACTGCATCAGGCGCCAGTCGGCCAGCTTGCCGCCAAGCGCGCTGCCCACTGTCAGGCCCAGGCCGAACACCAGCAGCACCAGCGTCACGGCGTGCGGCGTCAGTCCGGTGACGTCTTCCAGGATAGGCGTGATGTAGGTGAATACCGAAAACAGGCTGGCCGACGCCAGTGCGCTGATCGCCAGCACCATCAGTACCTGCTTGTCCTTGAGCACCGCGAATTCCTGCAACAGGCTGGTCTTTTGCATCTCGATTTTCTTCGGCAGCCACAGCGCCAGCGCAATCGCCGCCAGCACCCCGATCACGGTCACCGCCCAGAACGTCGAGCGCCAGCCCAGCTGTTGCCCGAGAGCGGTGCCGAACGGCACGCCCAGCACATTGGCCAGGGTCAGGCCGGCAAACATCAGTGCGATCGCCTGCGCGCGCCGGTTCGGCGCCACCAGTCCGGCCGCCACCACCGAGCCGATGCCGAAAAATGCGCCGTGGCAAAACGCTGTCACCACCCGCGCCAGCATCAGCACCACATAATTCGGCGACAAGGCGCACAGCACGTTGCCGATGATGAACAGGCCGATCAGGCTCAGCAGCGCCGTCCGGCGCGGCATGTTGGCGGTGGCGATGGCCACGATCGGCGCACCTATCGTCACGCCCAGCGCATAACCGGTCACCAGCATGCCCGCCGCCGGGATCGTCACCCCCAGGTCGCGCGCGACATCGGGCAGCAAGCCCATGATGACGAACTCCGTCGTACCGATGCCAAAAGCGGCAACAGCAAGGGCAAATAGGGGCAAAGACAGCATGATGATCGTCCGGAAATGGAACCGCCGAACAGCAGGAAAGCGCGGCGGTCAAAGGCGCGCACCGGGGCCATGGTGCGAAGCAACATTATATCAACGGCGATTTATTTGTGTTAGCGCTACCAGGTTTCGGCCTCAAAACGCGGTTGCCGGTTGGGAAAGTGTTGGATTTTTGCGAAACGCCGTGCCTGGGGGGCACGGCTTGCTGGGCGCACATGCATGCAAGGCGGCGCGCCGGAAACCTCAGATCCCGCCCATGCACAGGTACTTGATTACCTGGTAATCTTCGATCCCGTATTTCGACCCCTCACGCCCCAGGCCCGATTGCTTGACGCCGCCGAACGGCGCCACCTCATTCGAGATCAGGCCGGTGTTGATGCCGACCATGCCGCTTTCCAGGCCCTCGGCGACACGCCAGATGCGGCCGATATCGCGCGAATAGAAATAGCTGGCAAGGCCGAATTCGGTGTCGTTGGCCAGCGCCAGCACTTCGTCGTCGGTCTTGAAGCGGAACAGCGGCGCCATCGGACCGAAAGTCTCTTCGCGCGCCACCATCATGTCGGAAGTCACATCGGCCAGCACGGTCGGTTCGAAGAAACTCTGGCCGAGCGCATGGCGCTTGCCGCCGGCCAGGATGCGCGCGCCTTTCGCCACCGCATCGGCGATATGCTGTTCGACCTTGGCGACCGCCTTCTGGTCGATCAGAGGACCTTGCGTGACGCCCTCTTGCTGGCCGTCGCCGACCTTCAGCTTAGCCACTGCAGCCACCAGTTTTTCGGCGAACGCATCGTAGATGCCATCCTGCACATACAAGCGGTTGGCGCAGACGCAGGTCTGGCCGGCGTTCCGGTATTTGGAGGCCATCGCGCCTTCGACGGCGGCATCCAGGTCGGCGTCGTCGAACACGATGAACGGCGCATTGCCGCCCAGCTCCAGCGACAGTTTCTTGATAGTGGCCGCGCATTGTTCCATCAGCAAACGGCCGACGCCGGTAGAACCGGTAAACGTGAGCTTGCGCACCACCGGGTTGCTGGTCATTTCGGCGCCGATCTCGCGGGCAGAGCCGGTCACCACGCTGAACACGCCGGCCGGGACGCCGGCGCGCTCGGCCAGCACCGCCAGCGCCAGCGCCGAGAACGGCGTCGATTCGGCCGGCTTGAGCACCATGGTGCAGCCGGCGGCCAGCGCCGGACCGGCTTTGCGGGTGATCATCGCGGCCGGGAAATTCCATGGCGTGATCGCCGCGCAAACGCCGATCGGCTCTTTCACCACCACGATCCGCGAACTCGGCGACGGCGATGGAATGGTGTCGCCGCCGGCGCGCTTGCCCTCTTCGGCAAACCATTCGATGAACGATGCGGCGTAGGCGATTTCACCTTTGGCTTCGGCCAGCGGCTTGCCTTGCTCGACCGTCATGATCAGCGCCAGGTCGTCCAGGTTGGCCAGCATCAGGTCGTTCCATTTGCGCAGCACGATGCTGCGTTCCTTGGCGGTCTTGCGCCGCCACAGGCGCCAGGCTTCGTTGGCTGCGGCGATCGCGCGTCTGGTTTCGGCGGCGCCCATCAGCGGCACGCTGCCTATGGTTTCGCCGGTGGCCGGATTGGTCACCGGATGAGCGGCGCCGCTGTCGGCGCCGCACCACTCGCCATTGACATAGGCTTGCTGGCGGAACAATGAGGGATCTTTTAATTGCATCATGGGGTGACTCCTATGAACATTGAAGACACGCATACCAGCTTGCGATATGCGTGCCGAGAAGCAGTGCTCTGCAAGCGGCTAGAATTTGGCGAGCGCCTTGTTGCGTCCGCGTATCCATTCCAGCACCAGCAGCAGGCAGGTGGAAAACACGATCAGGATGGTGGCCAGCGCAGCGATGGTCGGGCTGATGTTTTCCTTGATGCCGGTAAACATCTGGCGTGGCAAGGTGGCTTGGCCGGGGCCGGCTACGAACAAGGTTACCACTACATCGTCGAACGAGGTGGCGAAGGCGAACAAGGCGCCGGAAATCAGGCCCGGCGCAATCACCGGCAAGGTAATCCGGAAAAACGTGGAGAGCGGATTGGCGCCCAGGCTGAGGCTGGCGCGCACCAGGTTCTGGTTGAAGCCTTGCAGCGTCGCCAGCACCGTGGTCACCACGAAAGGCGCGCCGAGCGCCGCATGCGCCAGGATCAGGCCGGTGTAGCTGTCGGACAAGCCGATCTGCGCAAAGAACAGATAAACGCCGACGCCGACCACCACCACCGGCACCACCATCGGCGAGATCAGCACCGCCATCAGCAAACCCTTGCCGTGGAAATCCGCCTTGTTCAGGCCGACCGCCGCCAGGGTGCCGAGTATGGTCGCCAGCACGGTCGCCAACGGCGCCACGATGAAGCTGTTTTTAGCGGCGCTGACCCATTCTTCCGAATGCACCAGGTTCTGGTACCAGCGCATCGAAAAACCGTGGATCGGATACACCAGGAAAGTGCTGTCGCTGAACGACAGCGGAATGATCACCAGGATCGGCAGCAGCAGGAACAGCAGCACCAGCAGGTTGAAGCCGCGCGAAAAGAAAAACCAGGCGCGTTCGGCCAACGAGACGTAAGGAGGAAATTGCGGGAATATTTTCATTTTTTCACCCCATCGCCACGTCGTTTTTAGTGAAGCGCCGGTAGACGCCGTACAACACCAGCGTCGCGGCAAACAGCAAGGCGCCCAGCGCGCAAGCCATGCCCCAGTTGATGGTGACATTGGTGAAATAAGCGATGTAATAGCTCACCATCTGCTCATTCGGCCCGCCCAGCAGCGCCGGCGTGATGTAGTAGCCGACCGACAGGATGAACACCAGCAAGGCGCCGGCGCCGATGCCAGGATAGGTTTGCGGCACATACACGCGCCAGAACGCGGCGAACGGATGGCTGCCGAGCGACACCGCGGCGCGCAGGTAGGTCGGCGGTATGGCCTTCATCACGCTGTACAGCGGCAGGATCATGAACGGCAGCAGGATGTGGGTCATGGCGATATACACGCCGATGCGGTTGAACAGCAGTTCCAGCGGCGCCTGGGTCAGGCCGGCCACGATCAGCGCCTTGTTGACCAGGCCTTCCGACTGCAGCAATACGATCCAGGCCGCGACCCGCACCAGGATCGAGGTCCAGAACGGGATCAGCACCAGGATCATGAACAGGTTGGCGCGCCGCTCCGACATGGTCGACAGCCAGTACGCCAGCGGATAACCGAGCACCAGGCAAGCCAGGGTGGCGACCAGTCCCATCCAGAACGTGCGGCCGAAAATCTTCTGGTATACCGATGCGCTTGGATCGGCTTTTTCGATATGGCCGAACGCATCCTGCTTCAGGTCCAGCGCCGCCAGCAGGTAGTACGGCGAATACGGCGCGCCGTTCTTGGCGATAGCCTGCCAGTACGGCAGCTGGCTCCATTGCTCATCGATGTCGATCAGCGCCTGCTTGATTTGCGTAGGCGCCAGCGGTTTGCCGTCGGCATCCAGCAAAGGCAAGGCGCGCGCGGTTTTCATGATGATGGAACGGGCGCCCGAGATTTCCGAATTGAGGCGGCGCGCCAGCGAACCGGCTGAACTGTCTTCCCTGGCGCGCAGCAGGTCGCTGGCGAGGCCGGCATAGGCGGCGTCCGGCGGCGCGCTCTTGCGGTCCCAGTTGCTCAGCGCGGCCACGGTATGCGGCAGCGTGGCGGCGATTTCCGGATTTTCCACAGCGCGCTTGAGCAGCATCGCGATCGGCACCAGGAAAGTCAGCAGCAGGAAAATCGCCAGCGGCGCGATCAGCGCCAGCGCGGCGGCGCGCTTGCGGAACTGGGCCTGGCGCAACTCACGCTTGAGCCGGGAATTCTGCGGTGATGCGGGCGGCGTCATGACAGGACTGACGCCGGCAGATGCAATAGAAGTCATGGTGTTCCGGGTACGCTAGAAGTGAATTGCAAAGAACCGCCGCAAGCCGTGGACAACACTGCTTGCGGCCATGCCGGTCCGCTTACTTGGCGGCCCAGGCCGTGAAGCGCTGCTCCAGTTCTTCACCATGGTCGGTCCAGAACGACAGGCTCAGTTGCAAGGCGTCCTTGGAGTTGGTCGGCGAGGTCGGCAGGTTAGCCAGCGTTTTCGGATCAAGCAGCTTGAGCGCCTGGTTGTTCACCGGACCGTAGGAGATATTGCTGGCGTAAGCCTTTTGCGAATCCGGCTTGCTGGCGAAGGCAATGAATTTCTCGGCGTCGGCCTTGTTCGGCGTGCCCTTTGGAATCACCCAGAAATCAAGCGTGTAGATGCTGCCGATCCAGCTCACCTTCAGGTTCTTGCCTTCCCGTTGCGCGGCGTCGATACGGCCGTTGAATGCGGTCGACATCACGACATCGCCTGCCACCAGGAATTGCGGCGGCTGGGCGCCGGCTTCCCACCACTGGATATTCGGCTTGAGCTCATCCAGCTTCTTGAAGGCGCGGTCGACGCCGGCTTTGGTGCCGAGCAGCTTGTAGACGTCTTTCGGCGCCACGCCATCGGCCATCAGCGCGAATTCCAGCGTGTACTCGGCGCCCTTCTTCATGGCGCGCTTGCCGGGGAATTTCTTGGTGTCCCAGAAGTCGGCCCAGGTTTTCGGCGCGGTCTTGAGCTTGTCGGCATCGTAGGCCAGCACGGTCGACCAGACGAAAGCGCCGACGCCGCATTCATGGATGGCGGCAGGGCTGAAATCGGCCTTGTTGCCGATCTTGCTGAAGTCGATCTTTTCCAGCAAGCCTTCTTCGCAGGCGCGGCCGATATCGCCGGCATCCACTTCGACCACGTCCCAGCTGACCTTCTTGGCTTCGACCATGGCTTTGACCTTGGCCAGCTCGCCGTTGAATTCGACGACCGTGATCTTGTCGCCGCTAGCCTTGGCGTAGGGGTCGATGTAAGCCACTTTTTGCGCCGCGCCGTTGGCGCCGCCGAAATTGACCACCGTCAGGGCTGCCGCCTGCGCCATGCCTACTGCAGCCAGCGCCAGTACAACGCTGCTAAAAACAGGTTTGAATATCGACTTCATCACGTCTCCTCGGGATTTAAAAAAAAGCAAATGCGAACAAGTGCGGAAAATTTTCAAATGAAAATGCGCAGGTGCTTGGGATCTATGTCCAATGCAACCTCTGTGCCTTCGTACAATCCGGCCAGTGCCGGATCGTTCAGGGAAAGCTTGACGAAACAGTCGTCCTGCTGCGGGATTGCGCAGCGCACCCGCACGTGATCGCCGAAATAGATCAGGCTGCTGACGCTGACGCGCAAAGCCTGTTCCGGCGCATCGGCCAGCGGCAGCAGGTGGATCCGTTCCGGCCGGATGCAGGCGACCACCTGCCGGCCGACGCTGGCGTCGTTGGCGTTGAGCCCGCTCAGCAAGCCGCCATGCGGCAAACGCACCGTGCCGTTGGCGCCTTCGCTGGCCGCCAGCACGCCGTTGAAACGGTTGTTGTCGCCGATGAAACCGGCCACGAACTGGTTTTCGGGATATTCGTAGAGGCGGTCGACCACCGCCAGCTGCTGGATGATGCCCTGGTCGAACACGGCGACGCGGTCGGACATGGTCAGCGCTTCGCTCTGGTCATGGGTAACGTAGACAAAGGTCACGCCGAGCCGCTTGTGCAGAGCTTTCAGTTCGAGCTGCATGTGTTCGCGCAGCTGTTTGTCGAGCGCGCCCAGCGGCTCGTCCATCAGCACCAGCTTGGGATCGAACACCAGCGCCCGCGCCAGCGCGATGCGCTGCTGCTGGCCGCCGGACAGCTGGGCCGGATAACGGTCGCCGAACTTGCCCATCTGCACCATGTCCAGCGCTTTCTTGACCTTGCCGGCCCGTTCGCTGCCGCTGATGTTGCGCACCCGCAGCGGATAGGCGACGTTTTGCGCCACGGTCATGTGCGGGAACAGCGCATAGTTCTGGAACACCATGCCGATGTTGCGTTTATGCGGCGGCACCTTGTTGAGCAGCTGGCCGTCCAGGCGGATTTCGCCGCCGGTGGGGAATTCGAAGCCGGCCAGCATCATCAGGCAGGTGGTCTTGCCGGAACCGGAAGGCCCGAGCAAGGTCAGGAACTCGCCGCGCTGGATATCCAGGTTGAGGTCCTTGACCACCAGGTTCTCGCCGTCGTAGGTTTTCTTGACGCCGGAAAACTGCACCAGGATATCCGGCGCGCCTGGCTTATCGGCAACTTCCTTGGACACCAAGGGCAAGTGGGTGGCGATATTTTCTTGCTTCAACTCATTCTCCCGACAAGTTTCAACCTAGAATTAAACGAAAGATAAACAGCGCTCATAGGGCTTTTCAGACTCAAATGAGCGGTCAACTGCCGAATCTAGGTTTTAGCTGCGGCAACGGTGCGCATCGCTGCGCTCAGGATAGCCAGCGCCTCATCCATCAAGTTATCCTCTATGGTCAGCGGAAACAAGAAGCGGATCGCATTACTGTAGACCCCGCAGCTCAACAACAGCAAGCCGTTTTTGAGCGCCTCGGCCTGGACCTTCTTGGTGAACTCGGCATCCGGCAGGCGCGTGCCGGGCTGCAGGAATTCCACCGCCACCATCGCCCCCAGGCCGCGGATGTCGGCAATCTGCGGGATCTCGGCACGCAAGCCTTCCAGTACCTGTTTCAGCCTGGCGCCCAGCAAGTTGGCGCGTTCCACCAGTTTTTCTTCTTCGATCACGTCCAGCACGGCCAGCGCGGAAGCCACTGCCAGCGGATTGCCGGCGTAAGTGCCGCCCAGGCCGCCAGGCGCCGCCGCATCCATGATCTCGGCGCGGCCGCACACAGCCGACAGCGGCATGCCGCCGGCCAGGCTCTTGGCCATCGTCATCAGGTCCGGGATCACGCCGGAATGCTCTACCGCGAACAGCTTGCCGGTGCGGGCAAAACCGGTCTGCACTTCGTCCACCACCAGCAGGATGCCATGCTCGTCGCACAAGGCGCGCAACGCCTGCATCAAGGCCGGCGGCGCAGCGTAGAAACCACCCTCGCCTTGCACCGGCTCGAGGATGATGGCGGCGACCCGCTTGGGATCGACGTCGGCCTTGAACAACGCCTGCAGTGCGGCCAGCGAACTGTCGACGCTGACGCCATGCAATTCCATCGGGAACGGCACATGGTAGACCTCGGCTGGGAACGGGCCGAAACCGACCTTGTACGGCACCACTTTGCCGGTCAGCGCCATGCCCATCATGGTGCGGCCGTGGAACGCGCCGGAAAACGCAATCACGGCGCTGCGGCCGGTGGCGGCGCGGGCGATCTTGACGGCGTTCTCTACTGCTTCGGCGCCAGTCGAGAAGAAGGTGGTTTTTTTGGCATGGCCGCCAGGCGTGATGGCGTTGATGCGCTCGGCCAGTTCGACATAGCTGGCGTATGGCACGATCTGGTAGGCGGTATGGGTGAACTTGCCGAGCTGTTCCTGGATCGCCGCGACCAGTTTCGGATGGCGATGGCCGGTGTTGAGGACGGCGATGCCGGCCGCGAAATCGATGAAGCGGCGGTTTTCCACATCCCAGATTTCGGCATTCAAGGCATGCGAGGCGTAGAAATCGCACATGACGCCGACACCGCGCGGCGTGGCGGCATTTTTCCGTTGGTGCAGAGCAGCGTTGGTGGTTGCCGCTGCCGCGGCTGCGTGGTATCCGTCGTTTTTCATCTTGGCTCCTAGAATCGATATGCGTTTTTTGTACAAGCTTTGATGCATACTAAGGCTGAGCTGGATCTATAATATAGTGCCACTTTCAGTTTTCTAATGGAGCCACTTTGCGCATCGCTTCGCTCACCGATTTTTTGCTGATGCGCATGGAACGCGGCGCCGACGGCGCCAAGGCGGCCAAAGGGACAGGCGCGCCGCTCAACCGGCAGATCTACCAGGCCATCCGCGAAGCCATCCTGTCGCAGCTGCTGCCGTCCGGCTGGCAACTGCCGTCTTCGCGCGACCTGGCGCGCGAACTGGCCATATCGCGCAATACCGTGACCTATGCCTACGAACAGCTGATCGCCGAGGGTTACCTGGAAACCCGCGCCGGCTCCGGCACCTTCATCGCCGACACCACGCCCGACCAGATTCCCGAAGTCCGCCTGAACACCCTGCCGCTGACCGACCCCAGCGGCCAGTCGGAACTGTCGGCCCATGGCGCGGCGCTGATCCGGCAAGCCGGCGTCAGCGATTTGCAGTGGGGCGCATTCATGCCGGGCGTGCCGGACGTCACCCTGTTCCCGAACAAGATCTGGAGCCGCCTGCAAAACAAGCACTGGCGCCGTTCGCGCGCCGAGCTGCTGACCTACGGCGACGCCGGCGGCTACCTGCCGCTGCGCGAAGCGGTCGCCGAATACCTGCGCATCGCGCGTTCGGTCAACTGCAATGCCAGCCAGGTGATCATCACCACCGGCATCCACCAGTCGCTGGACATCGTGGTCAAGCTGCTGGGCGAGCATGGCGACAGCGCCTGGGTCGAAGATCCGTGCTACTGGGGCACACGCAGCGTGCTCAACTCGCTTGGCATCAAGCCGGTGGCGATCCCGGTCGACGCCGAAGGCATGCGCATGCGCCTGGCCAACCTGCGCCAGCCGCCGCGTTTCATCTGCGCCACGCCGTCGCACCAGTATCCGCTGGGCATGGTGATGAGCTTGTCGCGGCGGCGCATGCTGCTGGAATATGCAGCGACCCGCAAGGTCTGGATCATCGAAGACGACTACGACAGCGAATTCCGCTACGGCAGCCGGCCGCTGGCGTCCTTGCAGGGCATGGATACCGACGACCGCGTGCTGTACATGGGCACCTTCAGCAAGACCATGTTTCCCAGCCTGCGCATCGGTTTCATGGTGGTGCCGGAATCGCTGGCGCCGGCGTTTGCGACCGGTGTCTCCGAGCTGTATCGCGGCAGCCAGGTTTTCATGCAGGCGATCATGGCCGATTTCATGACCGAAGGCCATTTTGCTTCGCACATCCGGCGCATGCGGGTCTTGTATGCGGAGCGCCTGCACCTGCTGCAGGCTGCGATCGAACGGCATTTCGGCGACCGCATCACGCTCACCGGCGGCGAAGCCGGCCTGCACCTGGCGCTGGGCTTGCCGCCGCAATGCGACGACCTGGCCATCAGCCGCGCCGCGCGCGCCGCAGGCATCGTGGCGCGGCCGCTGTCGCGCTATTTCATGAACGCCGGCGCCAGTCACCAGGGTTTGCTGCTGGGTTATGCCTGCGTGCCGAATGAACAGATCGCGCCGGCTTTCGACAAGCTGGCGGCGATCATAAAAACCCACTGGAAATGATTTTTAACCAAGGAGATTGCATGAAAAAGTCGATTTTCACGCTGGTGCTGGCGCTAGCCGCAACGGCCACCTCAGCCTTCGCCCAGACCGCGCCGTCGCGGCTCGACGAAGTCGTCAAATCCGGCAACCTGCGGGTGTGCATGACCGGCGACTACAAGCCGTTCACGTTTTTCAAGAGCGACAACAGTTTCGAAGGCATCGATGTCGACCTGGCGCGCTCGCTGGCCAAGGCGCTCGGGGTCGAAGCGCGCTTCGTCAAGACCAGCTGGACCAACCTGACCAGCGACTTCCTGGAGAAATGCGATATCGCCATGGGCGGCGTATCGGTGACGCTTGAGCGGCAAAAGAAAGTCTCGTTTTCGGCCCCGCACATGGTGGATGGCAAAGCGGCGATCGCGCGTTGCGCCGACGCCGCAAAATTCCAGTCGCTGGCGGCGATCGACCAGCCGGCCACGCGCGCCATCGTTAACCCGGGCGGCACCAATGAACGGTTCGCCCGCGCCAACTACAAGCAGGCGCAGCTGATCCTGCACCCGGACAATGTCACCATCTTCGACCAGATCGTGCAGGGCAAGGCCGACGTGATGGTGACCGACGCCAGCGAAACCCTGTGGCAGGCCAAGCTGCATCCGCAGCTATGCGCGATCCGTCCGGACCAGCCGCTGCAATTCTCGGAAAAGGCGTTCATGCTGCCGCGCGGCGATGTGCCGTTCAAGGAATTCGTCGACACCTGGATGCACCAGCTGAAAGCGACCGGCGACTACGACCGGGTGCTCAACCAGTGGCTCAAGTAATCCGCACAGGAAGCCGGCGGCTCAACCCTGCTTGCTGGCCGCCTGCTGTGCGGCCAGCTTGCTCTTCTTGATCGATTTCAGATGGGCCGCGACAGCGGTCGCCAGCTGGCGCGCCCACAGGGAGACGCCGCTGGCGGACGGATGATAGCCGTCGGACGCCATCAGGGCGTGGTCGTTGATGTCGATCAGGATAGGCACCCGCGTTACCCGCAGCTGGCCGAGGTCTGCCGGCAGCTCGGCAATCAGCTGTTCCACCGTTTCATCCAGCGCCTTGGCTTTCAGGCCAAGCACGTAGCGCAGGGGTTCCGGCAACGATGGGAAGGCGTGGATGGGCGGAATCCCGGAAATCACGATCAGGCGCGGGTCCAGGTGCGCCTGCAAGTCGCGCATCAGCTGCAGCAGCTCGGCCCGGTAGCGGGTGCAGGAGCGG
>Ga0182005_1000314_pt1 | contig 29138 bp, 26 predicted proteins | sample Sormic07211103_1_FD_123021 | JGI IMG/M metagenome (GOLD analysis project Ga0182005, IMG submission 123021) | Rhizosphere microbial communities from Sorghum bicolor, Mead, Nebraska, USA - 072115-103_1 MetaG | ecosystem: Host-associated > Plants > Roots > Rhizosphere | place: USA: Nebraska...
GGATGGCTCCAGTCGATTTGGTCCGGGTAAGAGATGGTCGAATTTTGGTTCTATAGGAGGTGCTTGGCTATTTGGTAATGAAGATTTTATAAAGAATAATCTGAAGTTTTTGGATTACGGGAAGGTAAGGGGTAGTTATGGTATATCGGGAAATGATCAAATTGGAGAATATAGGTACCTGGATACATGGTCATCGAATACTATTCCTAATACTTACCAGAACGTAGTACCACTAATACCAGATGCATTATTCAACCCCAACTTCTCATGGGAAAGAAGTGAAAAAATAGAGACGGCTTTGGAATTAGGGTTTTGGGATAACAAATTAATTACGACAGTTGCCTATTTCAATAGCACGAATGATAAACAAATAATCGCCTATAGATTACCTTCTCAGACAGGTTTCATGAATGTTATCAAGAATGAAGGCGTTATAGTAAGGAACTTCGGATGGGAATTTGATATGACGGCAGAAATAATGAAGAGAACTCATTTTAACTGGAGAATGACTGCAAATATCACCTTCCCTAAAAACAGGTTATTAAAATTCCCTGATTTAGATAACTATAATTATTCCCTATATTATTCTATTGGTTATCCTTTAAACGTACTGAAGATTTACCATAGTACCGGTGTGGATAAAACCGATGGACTCTACAAATTTGATGATGCAAACGGGGATGGAACATTAAGTACTTCTGATTTTAAAAATGAAGGTAACCTGGATCCTAAGTTTTATGGCGGAATTGGAAATACTTTTCAATGGAAAGGGCTTAGACTGGAGGTCTTCCTGACATTCAGGAAACAGACCGTGCCAAATTATTTTTACGCTGCTTTCTTCAATTATTTGTCTCCTGGTGTGTTATCTAATCAACCCAAATGGGTATTGAATAGATGGCAACAGCCTGGAGATGAAACGAAAGTACAACGTTACGTAACCGGTAATGAGATAAATGGGCTGCAACAAAACTTTATTGCTTGGCAATCTGACGCAGTTTATGAAAATAATTTCTTCATAAAGGTTAAGAATATTTCATTCTCATATTCTTTTAATCCAGGTTGGTTAAAGAAGAATATGAAACTGTCTGGATTAAGATGTTATTTGCAAGGCCAAAATTTGTTTACGCTGACGAGGTATAAAGGATTAGATCCGGAAACACCATATTATTTATCTCTGCCTACCTTAAGGATAGCAACTGTAGGACTGGAGGTCAATTTGTAATAAATTTCGAAGATGAAAAGATTTGTCATACTACTGCTTATGGTTTGTGCCATAGGATGCAACAAATTGATTGACGTAGGCGATCCGGATAACAGTGCCATAGGGAAGAATATCTTTGCGCATGATACATCTGCATTATCTGCTGTGAGTGGTATTTATGCCAGGATAATGTTATTCTATCCCAATATATTGAATGGTGGTCTCAGTGTTTGCGCCGGTTTATCTGCCGATGAAATACAACCCAATAGCACTGGTAATAATTTCCAGGAATTTTATGTGAATTCTGTATTACCTAACAGTTATTTTAACAGAATTTATTTGTGGTCTTGTGCTTATACCCTCATATACCAAACCAATGCTTGTATGGAAGGTATATTAAACAGCACTAAAATTTCTGATGATGTAGGTAATCAATTATTAGGGGAAGTCTATTTTATCAGGTCGCTTATTTATTTTCAAATGATTCAAATTTATGGAGATGTGCCCTTAGTGCTCTCTACTGATTATGAAACAAACGCAAGGTTAAATAGAACTGCTACAAGCGTAATATATAACCAGATAAGGGAAGATTTGTTGAAAGCCACTGGTTTGCTTAATGACAACTACCCCAGTTCTAACAGAGCCAGGGTAAACAAATGGGCAGCCAAAGCATTGCTGGCAAAATTGTATTTATTTGAGGGAGAGTGGACTGATGCGGAAAGTGCATCCGGGCAAGTAATTAATGCCGGTCCTTATAAATTGGAAAAGGATTTCAACAAAATCTTTCTTTTTGATAGTAAAGAGGCGATCCTCCAGTTTATACCTACCGAAAATGGATATAATTCAACCGAGGGAGCTCAGTTTGTACCAATTTTGTCTGGAACATCACTTCCTCAATATTCCCTTACTGGTACATTGCTGAATGCCTTTGAAAAGGCCGATAAAAGAGCAACTAATTGGGTTGGTAAGAAAGTTGTCAACGGAGTTACCTATACTTTTCCATACAAGTACAAATTAAGAGTAAATTTTGGCCCTACCTACGCTGTCACGGAATATAATATGGTGCTGCGCCTTGCTGAGCAATACCTGATAAGAGCTGAAGCAAGGGCTCATTTAGGTGATCGTGCAGGTGCTATCAATGACGTAGATAGTATTCGTAGCAGGGCCGGATTGCCATTATTTTCTGCAACAAATCCCGATATTGACTTAAATGATCTTTTAATCGCTATTCAGAAAGAAAGGCAGGTTGAATTATTTACTGAATGGGGAAGTCGTTGGTTCGATCTTAAGCGGACTATGACAGCTACAAGCATATTAAGAATTAGAAAATCATCATGGGAGGATACTGATACCTTATATCCGGTTCCAGATGCTGAAATAAAGCTTAATCCGAACCTGATACAGAATCCAGGATATAATTAATACAAGCACCTGTGAAATTCTCACAGGTGCTTTTTTAACTATAAGATGAATTAATTTGATCTGGTTGCAATCAAATTAGGATTGTCAATTGCTCTTAAACAGAAGACTCCTGAGCCAGGACAATTTGCTTCAGCGTTGGCTGTAGTACCGAATAATACAGTAGTCCCGCCGGAGGTAATCCAATAATGATTCTCCGCTCTCACATCAGGCTTTGCCTTCATCGCATAAGCCGCTCCCACACCAACCAAAGCAGCCATCGCTGCAAATACTAATTTCAGTTTGTTCATAAGATTAAATGTTTAAAGTGACAGAAAAAAACGCTCAAGCTGTAATTAGTATCAGACATACCTATCCCATCCGTAATCATATTACGAACCATGACAGTCATTCCAACCTAATACACTTTTATTGGTTACCGGGACAATGCTTTCATCCTTCTTGTCAGCAATAATGCTACACCCCCTGCTACTACAAAAAATAAATTAAAATAAAGATGCTGCACCCACGTAAACTGAACAATGGCACCTCCACATGAACAAGGTATCTCTCCAAAATATCTTAACTCTATCAAAATAATATAACCCGTAAACAGTACCATCATCCCCGTCGCTATCTTCAACCCCAAAAAACGGGTCTGCTCCAAACTCAATAACAATGATACCAATATCTCTGTCAAAGGGATCCCCCATACCAACAGTGGTAAAAGCCGATGAGGAAACGGCTGCTTATGCATCTGAGAAACAAATACATTAAACTCCATCCACTTACTTACAGCCGCATACACAAACATAGCGATAAACAGTAGGCATACTGCATTAAAGAACAGCGTTCTAGTTTTCATAGTCTAATTTTATACCAGTTCGACCTTGTCCGGTATTTCGCCTGTCTTTAATAATGTTATTATTGAGGAAAGTGACGGTCTGTTGGCAGAATCAGGATCCAGACAAGAAATAACTACATCCAGCAACGGTGTTTCCAGTCCCGCATTCACCAGCACATTGTAAATATTTCCTGAAAAACTCTCCTGATCGCCCGGATTCAAAATCATAAAAGCTAACACCACACCTATCGAATAAATATCATCTTCGGGTACAGGCTGGTCACCCCGCCGCTGCTGCGGCGACATAAACATAACCGTTCCATATCCAAACGGTGGATCAGGCGTACCTGCCGGCATATAATATGCTAACTCAAAATCCAACAGGTATACAATATCTTCCCGGATAATAAAATTATTAATCTGTATGTCCCGATGTAAATACCCCAGCTCGTGCAATCGTTTAATGATCTCCGTTATCTGCAGGAAATATCCAAGTATTTTACCTTTGTCTGCTATTGTCAGCTCCCGCCAGATGCGCCCCTGGTACACCTCCTGCAATCGCTCCGGCAGCAATTTCCCATTGATATAACTCGTCACCAGGTAATGATCCTCCCCCTTACTGCAAAAATCAATTACCTGTGGCACGGGCAATTCATGTTGTATCGCCTCCAGTACAGACTTTTGCCAGAATAACTTATGCGCTGATTCCCTTCCATACCTGTCTATATAAGAGGCTGCTCTTGCCTGCTTTATAATACAATGCGTAAATGAAAACTGCTTTATATTCACTCCCAGGTAGATATCTCCCTTCGGGTTAAATCTCACTAACTTAATAGGGATATAATACCTCCCAATAATCCCTTTTCGCCGCCTGTTGCGATACACCGCAGGTATGTAATACGAAATACCCGTATCCAATGCCGTATATAACACCTTGCCTATACGAATACTATCATAAGGTGTAATCCCCTGGAAATCCAATGTCACCAACTCCAACTCTCGAGCCAGTCGCATAGCCTGTTTCGCATGATCTGGATAGATCACGATCACCTTGCCCGCATCTTTAATTCCCATCGTCAATCCATTACTCTGATCTACCAGCATGTCGTTCTTCAACAACCGGAAAGACACCGCATACTCCTTCAACACAGGGATGACCTGATGCAATAAAGATTGGGCCTGCTGCGAAAGCACAGAAATGTATAAAGGGAAATTATTCCGCAATTCACAATCACCTACCTCCAGCCAATGCTCATGCTCCCGGTAAGTTATGCCATATAACGACAGGTCTTTTGCGAATTCCTTTACTTCATGTGTACTCAAAGGATTCCCATTATTCAGTTGAAAAACTGACATACCACTATTGTCTAAGCTTGTTATATAAATGCAGTCTAAAATTAGTTTGTCCTCCACCTGCGTGCGCTTACAGGCATATATATAGTAGTTTTAAATATCATGGATATAAGAATGGTAAAATACACGTTGTCCTCTGAGTATAGTATAGTAATAAGTTTTTGTCCCCAAATGCAAATATTAGTCGAAAGACCAATTGTATCGAATGTATAACAGACACTAATCAAAAATGTTCATGGGCGATCATGAATTTTTTTTTAATGAATTGTTTTTTTAAATAATATAATTATTTATCTAATTCTCCCCAACTATAGGGGTTTCTGAAGCATCATTCTCTAACTCACAGGTATACACACTTTTATCTAATATTATCTTGATGGAATACCTATTTAACTCCTATGTAACTACACCTCCAAAACAACATTAATAGTATATTAGAAGTACACCAGTATATCACCTCAATATCCCGGGGATAATGAAGTGATATATTGGTGCCCTTTTAGTAACGGTTTAGTGCACTTATGGTATCGAAGCCACACTATAGTTACGATATTCCCCAGTTTTACCCCCGGTAAGCCTGAATAATAATGGAATCGCCCTTATGGCATGGTTTTGTGCGTATTAAGGGTATATGAAAGATTTATATAAAATAGTATCCAGGAAGCAAATGAGCTGTAACCTGCTCGGCCTTATCAGTTTAGTGCTGATATCTGTACAGATCGTTTTTGTAATATTGGTTATGTATAATAGAGTGCAGTTTTAATATATTAACAGGTTATGGATAGATTGTATGGCCCTGAAAAAGTAGACTCTACTATTATTATAAAAAATATATTTAATCCTGGCTGCCTGCTCCAGCATCCCCTACTGGCCCCGGCCCAACTACCCAGGCAACACATGCATGCAGCGTAACCTTATTCCCGGTCTCATCACAGCCTACATTCATTACGGTAAAATTAGCTGAATCCAAAGAACGATAACGCAATCAAAGTAATTGAGGAAGTGATCACTTCCTCAACTGCGTAGGTGGAACCCCAAAAAACTTCTTGAAGGCAAAACTGAAATGCGACAGATCTTCAAACCCAACTTCAAGATATACATCTGAAGGACGATGCCCCTCCTTATCTATTAAAAAATAGGCCTCTTTCAATCGCTTCTGTAACAACCAGCGCCCCGGCGTTTCATTGAACACCTTTTTGAAATCCTGCTTAAACGCCGTCAGACTCCTGCCGGTTAGATATGCAAACCGCTGAATCGCTACATTGAACCTGAAATTCCTGTTCATATATGCTTCCAGGTCTATTTTTGAAGGGATCCCAAAGTCAAAGAGAAGATGCTCCAACCCGGGATTAGCTGCCAGTAATATGGCTAATAACCGCTCCCTGGTCGTATCATTTACCTGTTGCAGCAGCAACTGAGGAATCAGATCTGTTTTGTTCAGATGAATAAAGGTGTCATTGGATGTATACCCCATTCCCTTCACCCCATGCTTTTGTTGATAGGTTTTCAAAAATGTTTCATCAAAGATCACAACAACCTTCTCAAATACTCCTTCCTCTTTCTGTTTATTATATCTTGCTAAATGATTCTTGCGAACAATGCAATATTGACCGGGCGATAATGTGTAGCTTTTATGCCCATCAAAGCCCCGCATTTTCCCCTTCAGCAAATAAATAAAGAAATGCTCCTCAATAAATGCTTCAGGTGAAATATGGGGACCAATATAGCAGGATTTGATCTGGTCGATTTTCATGAGCATGACCAAATTTACTTAATTGCACCATATCTAATCAGGCTTTCTGCCGACGCCAGCACCGCCGTTTCATTATTGCGGGGAGCCCAGCCTAATACCGAAATGGCCTTTTGATTACTGGCATTCCGGTTGATCCCCAGCATAGGGGCCAAAGCCTTTGCCTTTTGATTCCCCAATAGTGCAGCGAGCCTTACCTTCCAATCTGGCAGCGGACGGATAGAGATCTTGTCGCCAACCTCAGGCATTTTATCTTTTATTAATTGTGCTATCTGTAAAAGACTCATTGTACCACCAGCCAAAGCCAGAAAACGTTCTCCATTTGCCCGCGGACTAGTCATCGCTTTGAGATGGAGATCTGCAACATCTCTCACATCGACTATACCAAGCTCCATATTCGGTATCGCTTTCATTGTCCCGTTCATGATATTGCGTAATAATTCAAAACCGCTGGAAAGTTCAGGACCCAGCGAAGGTCCAAAGATGCCCATCGGATTGACAGTGCAAAATTCAAGACCATTGCCCTCTTCACGAATAAATTGCCAGGCACCTCTTTCTGCCATCACCTTCGATTTATTGTAAGCAGAGAGCCCTTTCTCATTCGGATCGGTGTACTCTTTTTCCGTAATCAAAGTAGTCGGATCCTTGTGACTATAACCTACCGCACCGAAATTACTGGTCATTACAACCCTTTTTACACCCGCATCTCTGGCCGCTTTCAGCACCCGCAGCGTACCATCTACTGCCGGACGAATCATCTCATCCGGATCTTTAGGCACCCGAAGATAAATAGGTGAGGCTACGTGCAATACGTACGCACAATCAGCTACAGCAGCAGACCAGTTGTTATCGTCAGTAAGATCGGCAATGATGAATTGAATATGCTGGTAGTCTGTAACACCTCCGGTACGCAGCATATCCAGCACTTTATCTTTTTTATCGGGAGAACGGATGGTGGTCTTTACAGCATAACCCTGCTGTAACAGTTGGAGTATACAATGACTGCCTACGAATCCTGTTCCACCGGTGACAAGTACCTGTTGCATGTTTTTTTTATACAAAGGTCAGGCGATTGGAAGTAGGCGACTTTGTTAAAAAGACATTTTTTGTAAAAGGGGCAGGTTAGATGCGCCTGCCCCTTTGTAACTTATTTCTTTACAATCGTTTTTGTGGTACGTGTACCATTGGCATCAATGGTAAGGAGGTATGCTCCCTGCGGCAATGCAGAGATATTCAGCGTTTCGCCGGACTGTACGGCTCTTGGCGCCATCACCTGTCTGCCGAGTAAGTCAAAGATGGTCACCTTCGCCTGTGTCGCATTAAATTGCAGGTGTACATCATTGGATGTGGGGTTAGGGTAAATGAGTACTTTCGGAGCAATAGTCGCCGGTTGCAAAGCAGCAACCCGTGCTGTGCCGGAAATCGCTGTTGTGTACAACTGATTTGTTGGGATAATTTCCTTTACCTGTAAATCACTGGACCAGGAAAGCTTTGCATTGGCGCCTCCAAAGTCCTCAAAGTATTCCATCTTAAAGTCGTATTGCTGACCTGCAGTTAATGCAATGGTACCTGAGTATTCAATATCCCAGTCATTCAGCCATTTGTCTATCACCAGCTGGTTGTTGATCCATAAGCGTCTGCCATTATCACTGGTAATGTAAAAGGTATAGGTACCGGTGTAACGGGGTTCAATTTTACCTGTCCAGCGAATAGAGGTATGATCTATAGTAAGACCAGGGGCTACGGCACCTTCACCCCAGTCGAAATTGATATTCGGATCGATCCGTGTGAGTTTCAATGTGTCGAAGGTCATCCCGTTATAGTAATTACCAGTCAGGCCGTTACCATTACCTACGGTGGCTCCTTTGTATAATTGCCACCTGGAAGACAACTGACCGGTGTCTGCCCGTTGCACCAGTCTGGATTCAGCAGCAGTGCTTTCATTCTCTATAGAGATGACCTTACCACTGAGCACGTTGATGAACCTGTAATAACCACTATCTGCCGCAATTGCAATGAATTGCTGATTGCTCGCATGTTGATCTGTATACTGCCAGATGTAGGCATTGTCTGCGGTACTGGAGTTGGCCACGTCCAGTACTTTCGCACTGTGATAGGCGGTGAAGGAATATACACCATCTCCCATATGCTTCAACGTGAACGTTTGGTTCGCGGCACCTGTGGGTGTCCACAATTGCAGGCTCGCCCCATTACCTACTCCACCAACGCCACCTCTTACATCCATGTAGTAGTTGCTCTTTACATTTCTTAAAGTGTAAGAACCTGCCAGGTTGGTAACACCATTCGCACGTACCCGTAAAGAACTGAGTTTGTCATTCCAGCTGTTCAGGAATGAAGTATCACGGGTCAGTACCAGGCTATCTCCTCCAAAGGCATCATTCCAGTAGAGCACCGCCTGATAGCCTTTGGCAACTTTCACAGCCGTGACTTCGTCATTGTTGATACCCTTCAGATTCAGACCGGATAATTGGTACGCACCCAGGTTAAACCCTGCATGGAAACCACCATAATTCACATCCTGGTACAATGTAACCGGTCCGGAGCTGGTGTCAGGTCTGCTGAACAATTGCGCGGCAGGAACGATCTGTTTGGATTGGGATGCACTTTCCCAGGAGAGATGACAAAAGGCATCGCCGGCGCCTTCGCCATATTGTAATTCTATATTGTACTTTTGACCGGCAGTGAGTGCTATGGTACCTGTGCGTGTATAAGCTCCCTGTGTTTCGTAATCGTTGATGATGGTTTGTCCGTTCACGATGAGCTTCACACCGTCATCTGAATAACAGGAGAATGTATAGGTCTCAGAATACAATGGCTGTATTTGTCCTGACCATTTTACAGAGAAGTTGTTATACCCCAGGTATTGACTGTTAGGGGAGAGGTTCGCCCAGTCAGCATCTATCGTCTGGTTGAACAAAGTATACCTGAGCGTATCCTGATGGTAGCCGTTGTAAAAATCGGCCCGCAGACCATTGCCCTGTCCTACATTCAGACCTTTTAAGTTCTTGCGGATGAGCCATACAAATTCATCAGGTGCCACCACCCGTACATGGCTGTTCAGGCGATTGATGCAATCAATCACATCATCTACACTTCGATCCCACACGTGTACAGAAATAAGGCTGTAGCCATCCTGTGAGTTGATATTGGTAGATGCTGCATTGAGGGTATTGGCCAGCGAAGCAGGAGAGGAGAGGGTACCCCACAATGTATACCGGCCGCCGATAGAAGGTTTATCCTTGTACCAGTCTATCTGCCCTGCCCTGCCTGTATAATTGGCGCCATAGCTGTAATAAAAGAGGGCATCGATATTATCCTGCTTCAGATAAGGAGTGGGATCATTGTCGCTGTCATCTGCATCGATGATGTTCACGATACGAAGGTCGGCCTGCTTCATGTATTTATTAAGCAGGTTACATTCCGTTGTGAGGTCGGCATCAGGCATACGACCGGGAAAGTAGTAGCCTCTGCCGGATGGCCCAGCAATGAGCACATTACGGCCATCAGGGGTGGTGAGACAATTATCTACATACTTTTCATACATGAGCGGCGCCGCTTCTGACAAAGACGGGGAAATGGTCCAGCCGAGGTTCACGTGGCCACGGTTAGGATTTGCCCAGTTGCCGGTATTGTCCGAAGTGCCGAGTAACCATTGCAGGTTGTCGCCATCTGTGATCACAAAACATACAGTATGTACATTCGGTACTACTTCGTATGGTTTGATCGCCGGTTTTTGTTGAAAGCCATCTTTCTTAGGTGGGATCTGCGAAAGGGCAGACATATTTGGTGCCCAGTCAGACGGAAGTATCAATGAGGAGTGCAGGGATAACTGCTCCACAGTATTGTACTCTGATGGTCCCCAGCCAAAGTAAGCGGCGCCTTTGTTCATGCGGTTGTACACATTGTTGGCCAACACCCCATTTACGGTGTCGGACCAGAACTGAAAGGCTTTGCTGTAACTGGAAAAATCGCCCATGAAGTACACTCTGTCATCAGAACTTTGCTGATAAGTAGCCACGTTCTTGTTGAAAAGACTTCCATAATTGGCGAGCACCCAGGTTTCATCGTGAGTAGTCACATCCAGTAGTTTGGTGAGACCCGCGCTAATGGCTTCCTGCTCGATGTCTGTTGGAATTGCGACTGCATTCATCACACCGGCCAGTGAGATGGCTGCATTCGTTGATTTGTCTTTGGGGTTACAAAGGATGTAGCCGGCAAGGCGGTTGGCGTAATGGGCCAGCAAACCGGCGAAGTTGTTGTAGTACGTGGTATTGGTTTTAATACCGGCGTTTTCTACAAGGGCACGATGCCCATAGGTGTCTCTTAGTATTTCAGGTTTTGTCTGGGCTATGACCCCTTGCAGGGTTTGGAGGGCGACTTTCTCAGAATTCGACATATTTTCTGAGGTGATGAATAGGCTATCGGGTACGGCAGATAACGTGAACGGACTGCCGGCAACACGGGGCGGTTTACGCTGTGCCTGTGCTGAAAGTACGGATAGCAGGAAGACCAGCGGGAATAGGTAACCTTTTTTCATGATGGAACGGGTTTGTGTTTAGAAACAAGAGTACTTGACGTGAAAGAGGTTTCATTATGTGGAATGATAAGTAGATCGTGGAATTGGGTTATTTAGGCAAACAGCACAAGTCTAAGATATGTTTTGTTCGGGAAAATTACAAGTCATTGAATGGTAATGTTGCATTTTAAATAAATTAAGCCGGCCCCAGGACACTGGCAAAAGCTCCAGGTTTTTGGGGTGCCTTTGAAAGGAAAGGAACGTTAGGTAAATGAGAAGTTACAGCCCTGAAGGCCCGTTTGGATAAGAAGTAACGAGAATTGCTTACCTTGACGCAAATATTCCCCTATGAAGGAGTTTTTTGTATTCTTTATAGAAGCCTTCCTTTTCAGTTTCCTGGTACTCACACTGGCAGATTTCCTATGGGATCGGTTTGTAAAACAACCCCGGACTGATAAGGTAAAGACATTCCAGAAAAGGGTGGGCTATGGAATCTGGTGCATATTTGTCCTTCTAAAATTCACCGTGTTCTGGTTGGATGAAGGTAGAATGAATCACAGGATTCTCCCGGCAGCATATCCCTACTTTGTTGAAAGTGGAAAGAACGGGATTCATCTCTTTGATAAATCTGAAAAAGATTTAATTAATTGTAGCCTTAGCCAGTTCGCCATCAAAGCCGAAAAATTCTATTACACCTGCACAGAAAAAGAAAACGAAGTAAAGGTGTTTGATTTTGATAGTAAAATAATCCGTACCGCCAACAGCGGCCCTGTATTACGCAACTTCAATCCTCAATACTATTGGTATCATTATGCAAAAATCGATATCACAGGTATCATCCTCTTCGCCTTCATTCAACTATGGATAATGGTTATTATACAAAAAAGCCGGCCAAAAAAATGACCGGCTTTTTACTAAACAACACCTCTTATCTCCTCCAACAATAAGGGAATGCACTCCTCTATCTCCTTCGTCAATTCCATTCCCTGCTGTTGTATACTCTCAATACTCACTACAAATAAATACAACTCCGGCATCTTGTCCAGCAACTGCAACGCACTCATCAGATCTTTCAATCCAATATCATGCGCACTGATCTCCGGCGGGAAATCACTGGCATACTTTGGTTGAATACACCTGATCGTTCCCGGTTGCACCCCATCCAGCGTGGCATCTACCAATATCACCTTTGCATACTGCTCAAAGAATTCCAGCAGGTGAAATCCCCCTGTACCACCATCCACCACATCGATCCCCGGAATCTCCTGCGAAGCCTCCAGTCGTTGTGCCACATGCACACCAATGCCTTCATCTCCCATGAGATAATTGCCAACTCCTAATAGTAATGTTTTATTTTTTCTCATCAGTTATCACCCTTCTGTCAGGAGTGGTTTGTTTATCTTTCTGAAATGCTTCTTCTTCAATAAATTTCCATCCACCGACCATGCTACTTGTTTCTCCACGGCCTTCTACATAGTCATGATAAAATACCAGGTATACATGTATCACCACGAACAATATGAAGAACCACATCGTCCAGTGATGTACCTGTCTTACCATAATATCACCACCCATGATCGTCGGCACCCAGGCAAACAATTTAGGCAACCACCAGTTACTCATAGACGCATACAGGCCAAATCCAGTCAGTGATTGAATCCCAAAAGCAATAAAGGTAAAGAAGTAAATAAATCCTGCCAGCGCATTGTGGCCCACACTCAGGTGTTCCTTTCCTTTGAGTTGTAAGATGTCGATCTTCAACACCTGCCAGATCTCTTTAAAGAAGAACTTCCCTGTGGGGATAAACTGCTTCCAGTTAGCATACTTATTACCTACAAAACCCCAGTATAAACGGAAGATAAAATTGAAGAAGAAAATGTAAGCCGATATAAAATGGATCGCTCTCATCCATCCCATTACAAACCTGTTCGATGCCTCCTGGTGACTACTGATCACCAAAGGATTGGAGATGTAAAAGCCGGTGATAATGAGAGCCACCATCACCAATGCATTGAGCCAATGGTACAGGCGTACCGGCAATTCCCATGTATACACACGTCTGAGCCGGTGTATATGGACATATTTCTTAGCCATAAGTTCGCATTTATGCTTCTAATACACTCACCCTGTTTATATGATTACCATGCTCATCGTACAGGTGTACTGCACATGCCAGGCATGGATCAAATGAATGCACGGTACGCAGTATTTCCAGTGGTTGCTTTTCATCTGCTACCGGTGTTCCCAGCAGTGCAGATTCATAAGCGGACAACTGACCTTTACTATCGCGTGGAGATGCATTCCAGGTAGTAGGTACTACAAGCTGGTAGTTGGAGATCTTTTTATCTTCGATATTGATCCAGTGTGCGAGCGCACCACGGGGGGCTTCGGCATGTCCTACACCGATGGCTTTCTTAGGCCAGGTATCGGGATTGAACATGTCCATATTTGCCATACGGGTATCTCCTTTTTTGATATTATCTACCAGCTGATAGTAGAAGTCCAATGCCCACTGTGATACCAGTGACGCTTCAAAACCCCTGGCAGCCGTGCGACCTAATGTAGAAATAAGTGCGGATACAGGAATGTCCAGTGTTTTCAACGCTCTGTCTACAACATCTTTGAACTCTTCACGTCCCCTGGCATACCCAACCAGTACGCGTGCCAGCGGACCTACTTCCATAGCATGTCCCTGCCAGCGGGGTGTTTTCAGATAGCTATAAGCCTGAGACATGTCCAGGTGTTCGAACGGTGGTTTAGGACCCGTGTATTTGATCTTGCTTTCTCCTTTCCATGGATGCAAGCCAATATCCTTCCCTCCTTTGTATTCGTACCAGCTATGTGTAATAAATTCCTGTACGTCCCCATCGTTCCGTAAGTCAACTTCATAGAGTTTGCTCAGGTCTTTGTTTAAGATCACGCCGGGAGGGAATTTGTAAGATGATGCATCGCGATAGCCATTCCATGGCAGATCGCCATACACCATAAAGTTGCCCAGACCGCCGCCGATGCTACCCCATTCTTTGTAATAGGAAGCAATCGTCATCAGGTCAGGAATGTAGACCTGTTCGATGAAAGTCTTCGCTTCGTCGAGAATGCTTTTCACCAATGACAATCTTTCTGCGTTGATACCGCTTACATCGTCTATCCCGATGGCACAGGCCATACCACCTACCAGGTAGTTGGGGTGTGGGTTTTTACCACCGAATACAGCTTGTACCTTTACTACTTCTTTCTGCCATTCCAGTGCTTCCAGGTAGTGTGCAAGGCCGATCAGGTTTACTTCGGGAGGTAGTTTGTAAGCCGGGTGTCCCCAGTATCCATTGGAGAAAATACCCAACTGGCCGCTGTCTACAAGTTTCTTGATTCTTGCCTGCAAGTCACTGAAGTAACCTGGAGAGCTTTTCGGCCATTTGGATATTTTCTGCGCAAGGGCGGATGTCTTTTGTGGATCTGCTTTTAAAGCATTCACAACATCTATCCAGTCCATGGCATGGAGGTGATAGAAATGGACAACGTGATCATGCATAAAAGACGTGCAATACATAATATTGCGTACCAGTTCAGCGTTGGGCGGGATGGTGATATTCAGAGCGTCTTCTACGGATCTTACAGAAGTAAGCGAGTGTACCGAAGTACACACCCCACATACACGACCTACGATGGCCCATGCATCACGGGGATCACGGTTCCGGAGTATTTCTTCCAGCAGTCGGACCATGGTACCGCTACTGTAAGCATCTTTTATTTTACCATTTTCTATTTCGGCTTCAATACGAAGGTGTCCCTCAATCCTCGTGACAGGATCTACTACAATTCTTTTATTCATAATGATAGAATTTCTCAGTGATCCAATTCTTTTTCTTCTTTTCTACCTTCATCTTCCAGCATATGGATGTTTTCCTTCTTGCGGATATTGGTCATGATAGCATGGCCCAATACACCGGCACCGGTAGCTGCAAGGGCGATACCACCTACTACATCGGCAGTAGCTTCGATACCAAATCCTGCAAATGCAGAAGCCCGCTCATACAAACGTCCGTTGTCCCAATAATTTTCTTCGCTACATCCTATGCATCCGTGGCCCGACTGGATAGGGAAGCTGGTGCCTCCATTCCATTTCGTGACCCCACAGGCATTGTAAGTTACCGGACCTTTACAGCCTACCTTATATAAGCAATATCCTTTTTTCGCATTTTCATCGTCAAAGCTTTCAACATACAATCCTGCATCGAAGAATGGTCTGCGATAGCAGGTATCATGTACACGTTTGCTGTAAAAAGCTTTGGGTCTTCCCAAAGCATCCAGTTGCGGAATACGGTCAAAGGCGACGAGGTGTACAATTACACCTGCCATGACTTCTCCGATTGGGGGACAACCAGGTACTTTGATAATTGGTTTCCCTTTTACGAGTTTGTGAATAGGGGTGGCAGCAGTTGGATTGGGCTTGGCAGCCTGCACACATCCATTGCAGGCACAGCTACCCCAGGCAATGACTGCTTTAGCACCGGCAGCGGCTTCTTCCAGAATCTGCATGGAGGTTTTACCACCAATCATGCAGTATACACCATCCGCTTCTACAGGCACACTACCTTCTACACAAAGGATGTATTCTCCTTTATATTTAGTCATGGTGTTGTGCATGGCTTCTTCTGCCTGGAAACCGGACGCGGCCATCAGGGTTTCCGTGTAGTCCAGCGATATCTGGTCGAGCAGGATATCGGCTACAATAGGATGGGAGGACCGGATAAAGCTTTCGCTGCAACAGGTACATTCCTGGAAATGTAACCAGATCACCGGCACCCTGGGCTTGCTGGCCATCGATTTGGCAATCTGCCCGACTGCAGACCGTTCCAACCCCATGAAGGCTGCCATCATAGTGGCAAATTTCATGAAGTCGCGCCGGCTGTAGCCCTTGTTTTTCATTTCGTCGTAATACGTTAAAGGCTGGCTCATGAGCATATGTTTATCGTCATTGAAGTTACCCCAAACGGAAGGGGCCGGAGATGATAACCATCAGAATTACTCCTGATCCTTGTTACAATTTTTACGGCAATTCAATCTTTACTTTGAGGGTACAAACGAGCCCAATGAAAAGATCACTACTACTCTCCATCATTTTACTGCCACTTTTGGCGTCGGCACATCCCGGTCATGGAACGACTGAAGGCTTTACAATCATCCACTACTTTACGGAATGGAACCATGCTATGTTTACATGGCCGGTGATACTGCTGACTATCGGATTAGTAAGAAGAGCAACGAGAACCAGGAATGCATGAGTTGTCCATTGTAATGGGCATCATCGATGTGGTCACGGAATATGCAAAAGGTGAACCCGTCAAAGAGGTAACACTGGATATTGGTTGCCTCACGACGATAGAAATGTTTGCTTTTGATATGGCGTGGAAACAGGCAGTGAAAGGTACATTACTGGAAAAGGCTACTTTAGACATTCACCGGATTGAAGGTAAAGCTGTGTGCCTGGAGTGTGGGACCGGGTTTGCAATTAATGAAGTATATGATGCCTGTACAGGATGCAACAGTCACCTGATTCAAATTGTACAGGGAAAGGAATTGAAGGTACGTTCATTGATCATTTTTTAAATTAAAAGTTATGTGCGCTACTTGCGGATGCGATTCACATACACATACTCATAGTCATAGTCATTCTCACGCTCATCCTCACGATGAGAAACACATAGCTGTTGAGAAAGACGTTTTATATGAGAACAACTTACTGGCGGCAAGGAATCGTGGTTTTTTCGATGCAAAGAATATTCTCGCGATCAATCTGGTCAGCTCACCAGGGTCAGGAAAGACGACATTATTAGAAAGGACATTGACAGACCTGAAGGAAACGTTGGCTTTTAGCGTAATTGAAGGAGATCAGCAAACTACCCGCGATGCTGACCGGATACATGCCACTGGTACAAAAGTAGTGCAGATCAATACTGGAAAAGGTTGTCATCTGGATGCGCATATGGTGATGCACGCCTTGCAGGGAATGCATCCACATGAGAATGGTGTATTGTTCATAGAGAATGTAGGCAACCTGGTTTGCCCTGCAATGTTCGATCTGGGAGAGAAAGAAAGAGTTGTCGTGATGAGTGTGACAGAGGGGGATGACAAGCCGTTGAAATATCCGGACATGTTCCATACATCCCATCTGTGCATTATTAATAAAATAGATTTATTGCCCTATGTCCCTTTTTCACTTGACAAGGCAATTGCGAATGCAAAGCGGATCAATCCAAAGCTGGAAGTGATCACGTTAAGTTGTACTTCAGGAGAGGGACTGGATAAATGGTATCAATGGCTGGAATCAAAAAAATCGTGAATTCGTATCATATCCATATCAGCGGTCGTGTACAGGGAGTTGGCTTCCGACCATTCGTGGCCCGGGTAGCAAAAGACCTGCATATACTGGGAGCGGTAAGCAATAGTCCAGATGGGGTACATATTGCATTCAACGCGTCGGCAGGAGAAGCAGCTCATTTTTATAACACTATTATTTCGCAACCTCCCGTACATGCCCTGATTACCCATCACCATATGCGACCAGCGCCATTGTTTCCCTTTACGTCCTTCACGATTTTACCTGGTACTGCCGCTTCGGCTACCAGTCTTTTACTGACGCCGGATATTGCGCTTTGCGATACCTGTAGAAAGGAGTTGAACAATAGTTCCAACCGGCGTTATCAATATGCTTTTACTACCTGTACGAATTGTGGTCCACGGTATTCCATCATGCGGGCATTGCCTTATGAACGGGAGCATACCAGTATGTCGCACTTACAACAGTGTGAGGATTGCAATGAAGAATATTTAAATAGCGGTGACAGGCGTTTTCATAGCGAAACGAATTCCTGTCCTGAATGTGGTGTGCCTGTATATGGGCCATCGTTGAAAGAAATAGATGATTGCCTGCGCAGAGGTGGTATTGTGGCGGTGAAGGGAATTGGTGGTTATCTGCTGCTGTGCGATGTGTCGCAGGCGCCGGCTATGCGTGTCAAGAAGAACAGACCACAAAAACCCTTTGCAGTATTATATCCTACACTTGACCAGGCTGCAGAAGATGTGTACCTCACCGCACAGGAGTCGTTAGAATTATTAGGACCTGTTGCACCAGTGGTGTTGTGTAAACTTAAAAAGCCTGCAGAAGACCTGGCGCCGGGACTGGACAGATTGGGTGTGCTATTGCCTTACTCACCTTTATTACAACTAATTTCATCGAAATATGGAGGCCCGTTAATTTGCACGAGTGCAAACGGGAATGGGGTGCCTATCATTTATAAAGATGAAGATGCTGTTGGCATTGCAGATCTGGTATTGAGCTTTGACAGGGAGATTATATTTCCGCAGGATGATAGTGTGATCTGCTTTACATCCAAAGGTCGCCGTATCATTCTCAGAGGTGGACGTGGATTGGCACCTGTCTATCTGCACAAGCATAGCAGAGACGGCGTATTAGCCATGGGGGCGGAATTAAAGAGCACATTTGCATTGACTGGCGAAGACTACTGGCTGGTGAGCCAGTACCTGGGCAGCCACGGTACATTGGAAACTGAAGAACGGTTCGAAGAGACACTAAAGAATTTATTACAACTATTACATAAACGACCAGTACAGATCCTGACGGATATGCACCCCGGTTATTTTGTTTCCAAATTAGGAAAACAGATGGCCATCGCATCCGGCGCTACACTGACGACTATACAGCATCACAAAGCGCATTTTGGAGCTGTACTGGCAGAAAATAACCTGTTACAGCAACGGCATCCTGTGTTGGGCATTATATGGGATGGTGCCGGTTATGGTGAAGATGAACAGATATGGGGTGGGGAAGTTTTTGTATATAAAGAAGGTCAGATGAAGCGGGTGGGACACCTTGATTATTTTCCTCAGTTAATGGGAGACAAAATGAACAAAGAACCACGGTTGTCGGCATTGGCTTTATTGCAAAACTTCCCCGGGCGGCACGGCATAATCAGGCATTATTTTAATGACCAGGAGTGGCGCTATTACCATCAGTTGCTGGAAGGACACATTGCATTGAAGACAAGTAGTATGGGACGTTTGCTGGATGGCGTGGCAGCAATACTCGGTGTGGCAGGCATCAATACTTACGAAGGAGAAGCCGTCATGAAGATGGAAGCAGCTATTGGAGATGTAGTGACGCATACTTATTATGACATGCCAATTCATGGTGATATTATACAATGGCGACCGCTGATCCTGGGTGTAATTGCTGATGTGGAAAGAGGGGTGGATAAAAGAGAGATCGCTTACAAAGTGTATTATTCACTGGCCCATCTGGTGACCCGGTTGAAACTACATTTTAAGACAGAGAAGGTAGCCTTTAGTGGTGGCGTGTTCCAGAGTCCTTTGCTCGCAGGCATGATGCAGGGACATTTCCACAGAATGCTGAGCCCAAATGATGAATGTATTGCAGCCGGACAACTGGCTTGCTTTAATATACAAAACGATTAATTATGTGTCTGGCTATACCTGGAAAAGTCATTGCCATTCATGAAGGAGAAGATGCTTTGTTTAGAAAAGGCAAGGTCTCTTTCAGTGGAATTACAAGGGAAGTAAGCCTTTGTATGGTGCCGGAGGCGGCTTTGGGTGATTATGTGCTGGTACATGTAGGAGTGGCGATAGGCGTGGTGAATGAAGAGGAAGCGAAGCAAATATTCTCTTATCTTGAACAAATGGGAGATCTGGAGGAACTGTTATGAAATACATCAGTGAGTACCGCGATCCACAGCTGGTAAAGAAGTATCTGCATGAATTGTTCCGTGTCACTACACGGCCATGGACGCTGATGGAGATCTGCGGCGGGCAAACGCATAGCCTGGTGAAGAATGGATTGCTGGATATGTTACCTCCACAGATTAACATGGTGCATGGCCCGGGATGCCCGGTATGTGTCACGAGTGTGAGTGTGTTGGATGAAGCTTTGTGGCTGGCGCAGCAACCGGATGTGATCTTTTGTTCATTTGGAGATATGCTGCGGGTACCGGGATCCTCACAGAGCTTGTTGCATGCTAAGGCAGCGGGCGCAGATGTACGTATTTTGTATTCTCCGTTGGAAGCCGTGCAGCTGGCAGTAGATAATCCTACAAAGGAAGTTGTATTTTTTGCGGTGGGTTTTGAAACGACCGCACCGGCAAATGCACTTTCTGTGGTGCAGGCAGCAGCAAGAGGTGTTACAAATTATAGCATCCTCGCTTCGCATGTATTGGTGCCACCGGCTATGGAAGCGATTCTCGGAGATCCTGATAATCTCATAGATGGTTTTCTGGCAGCGGGACATGTGTGTACGATCATGGGGACTACAGAATATGATCCGATTGCAGCGAAATATAAAGTACCTATCGTTGTCACAGGTTTTGAACCGGCAGACTTGCTGCAGGGAATACTGATGACGGTGACACAACTGGAAAAAGGAACATACAAAGTAGAGAATCAATATGCACGCATGGTAGCGAGAGAGGGGAATGCAATGGCGATGAAGGCGATCCATGAAGTGTTTGATGTAAGCGATAGAATGTGGAGGGGGATAGGTTCTATCCCGGAAAGCGGGTATGAGGTGAAGGCAGCTTACAGCCAATATAATGCAAGGTTAAAGTTTAATATACAGTTACCTGTTAGAGAGGAAGACCCTGATTGTATTAGTGGTGATATAATGCGGGGACATAAAAAACCGGTGCAATGTCCTGCCTTTGGAAACAGGTGTAAACCCGAGCATCCATTGGGTGCGCCGATGGTGAGCAGTGAGGGGGCATGTGCCGCTTATTACCAATATAAAAGTTCCGTATGAATTTAAATTGTCCTTTACCTACTAATGGTGTTTCAAGGATCATCACTTTAGGACATGGTAGTGGTGGATTGTTGACACATCAGTTGTTACAAACGGAGGTGTTTGATCTGTTACACAATGACTGGCTGGATCAGCAGCATGATGGGGCGACTTTTTCATTGAATGGAAAGGTGGCTTTTAGTACGGATAGTTATGTGGTGTCTCCGTTGTTTTTTCCGGGAGGGAATATTGGGGACCTGGCTATCAATGGTACGGTGAATGACCTGGCTATGTGTGGGGCGATGGCGCGTTACCTGTCATTGTCATTTATTATTGAAGAAGGGTTGGAACTCTGTCTGTTCAGAGAGGTGTTGCGGCATATAAAGGCTGCTGCACAGGCAGCAGGTGTGGCAATTGTGACTGGTGATACAAAGGTGGTGGAAAGAGGTAAGGGAGATCAGTTGTTCATCAATACTTCTGGAATCGGACATATACATCCGAGGGCGCAGATCCATCATAACCGGATTGTGCCGGGGGATGTGGTGATTGTGAGTGGAGAGATTGCAGCACATGGTATGGCGATCATGAGTGTGAGGAAAGGGCTGGAATTTGAGACGGAGGTGTGTAGCGATACAAGGCCTTTACATGAGATGGTTGGGAAGTTGCTGGATTGTTTTGGGGAGCAGGTGAAGTTTTTGCGGGATCCGACGAGAGGTGGATTGGCATCTGTGTTGAATGAAATGACAGAGGCGACGAAGTTGGGTGTGATGATGGAGGAGAATAGTTTGCCATTGAATGAGCAGGTGGCAGCAGCTTGTGAGATGTTGGGACTGGATCCTTTGTATGTGGCAAATGAAGGTATTATGGTGGCGATTGTGAGTGAAGCAGTGGCGCCGACTGTATTAGGGGCGCTGAAGGGGATGAAAGGAGGAGAGCAGGCAGCGATCATTGGCAGGGTAACGAAAGAGCATGCGGGGAAAGTGGTATTGGAGAGTAGGATTGGTGGGCATAGAGTGGTGAATTTCTTACCGGGAGAACAGTTGCCGAGGATTTGTTAATTGTTTTATCGGGTGAACATGATTTAATAAATTCCAATATACTTTAACAGCGTCTGGAAATCTTCGGGATAAAAACCTTCCAGCGTACTGAGTTTCCATCTTTCTGTATGATTGACAAAGATAGAAAGTTCGTAATGGTTTTGAGTACTATCTCCCCTCCCTATGGTACGTGTGTACATTTCCAGGTTGAACCGGCAGTCACCGACAGGAAAGGATTCGTATCTGGTACTGAATGCCTGAAAGTATTTTACATTTAAAGTCTTTCCTTCTACCAAAACGGATTTCGGAAAGCGGTGTTTCAGTACCACCATCCAAAGTACAGCGCCAAATACGGGAAAGAGCGCCAGCCACCTGAAGTGATGCAGTTGGAATGCAATGAGGATGAAGATAATGACCAGGCCAATAGTAAAGAGGTATAGGTCAATAAATCTGTTAGATGATTTAATTTGCATAGGAATATTTCTTGGGTTTCATCCCTATATGTTTTTCAAACAATCTCGTAAAATGGCTGAGATTACTAAAGCCTAATCTGTACCCCGTTTCAGACACAGATAGTTGTTGTTCTTTGATCAGGTAGGCTGCTTCCTTCATGCGCAGTGTCTGATAATAATTGTAAATGCTATCCCCAAAGATCTGTTTAAATAATCGTTGAATTTTACTTTCACTCATACCGGCTTGTTGGGCCAGTAATCTGACATCGGGTGTTCTGCCCAGGTCTTTAATCACTTCATTTCTTACGTTGTAAATAACTTTTACGTCTTCGGTATTGAGTGCGTAATTGGTGGTGTGTTGTCTTTTTTGCAAATCTACAAAGAAAAGGTAAATCAGTTCTTCTGCTTTGAGGCGGAGGTAGAAATTTAATAATGCTTCCGGTGCATGGGGTGTGATAATATCTGCTGCAACGTTTTGGATTTCGGGCGAAATGATCTCTTCGTAAAGGTATGAGTGTTGTTGTAACAGGGAATGATAATTGAGCAATTCGTTCAACAGGTTGCCTTCGATGGAGATCATGATGGTGCTGATAAGGGTGTTGGCAGGGAAAATTACTTCCATGGGCAGGTTGGGTGAAGGGAGCTGAACGGCAGGAAGAAGGCGGATGTCTCCTTTACGGGGTTGGGTATTGTGGAAGGCAAGGGTGAGGGTACCGGGTGATTCTCCGCCACGGCTTCTTCTGAAGATCAGTTCTTCTTTCAGTTCGTAATGGTGGAGCATCATGCGGAGATTGGGACCAAAGTCAAAGCCTTTCATGTAGCCTGTACCCAGGGATGGGGGCAGGGAGATGTGGCCTTTGGCTTCGATGGTGCTACCGGTAGCTTCTACGAATGCCCGCATGGCGCCTGTGCGTTCGTGGGAGTTGAACTCGAAGATCATATTTGACTGATTAGGACTATTTTTTGCCCGAATCTACCTATTTTATGCGATTTGCGTTACGGAACTTTGTGTCATTAAAAACGAAATTCTATGAAGAAAATAGCCATTGTAGGCGGAGGCCCTGGAGGATTGACATTAGCTCGTCTGTTGCAGGTAAAGGGTTTTACATCGGTAACAGTATATGAAAGAGATTTGAATAAGGAGGCGCGGGTACAGGGGGCAACGTTGGATCTGCATGAGGAGTCTGGTCTGGCAGCGTTGCAGGAAGGGTTGCTCATGGAGCCGTTTATTGCGAATTACCGGCCGGGAGCGGATAAGATCAGGATATTGGACAAGGATGCGAATATAATAGCAGATGAGCATGCGGGGGAGAAAGATGAGACCCGGCCGGAAATAGACAGGGGACCTCTTCGGAAGATCCTGCTGGAGTCATTGGCGGAGGATACGGTGGTATGGAATAGTCAGTTTGAGGGGATGGAGAGAAGTGGGGATGGTTGGTTACTGCGTTTTAAGAATGGCACGACATCGTATGCAGATGTGGTGGTGGGTGCAGATGGTGCAAATTCGAAGATAAGGCCGTTTATAACCCCGATAAAGCCATTTTTTGTAGGAATGACGGCATTAGAAGGAAGTGTGTATGATGCGGAGAATGTAGTGCCGGAGATGTTTGATATGGTGAAGGGGGGTAAGTTATTCATATTTGGGGATAGTAAGACGCTGATAGTGAGTGCGAAGGGAGATGGGACGCTGTCTTTTTACGCAGGGTTTAAGTCTGCTGCAGATTGGGCTATGAAGGGCGATGTGTTAGCGTGGTACAGGCAGGAGTTTAAGGGATGGGCGCCTGTCTATGAGACCTTGTTTGCGAATGTGTCTGGAGGGTTGATTCCGAGGCCGCAATATTGTATGCCGCTGGATCAGGATTGGGAGGCATTGCCCAATGTGACGATATTAGGGGATGCGGCGCATTTGATGCCGCCTTATGCAGGGGAAGGGGTGAATATGGCGATGTTGGATGCATTGGAATTAAGCAGGTGTATGGTGAAATATAAGGATGTGCAGGTGGCGATTGGGGAGTATGAAAAGGAGATGAGGAAGAGGGCATCAGCAACCGCGGCAATGACGTTGGAGCAGACGGAGGTGTTGCATAGTCCGGAGGCGATACAGCATATGATGGAGATAGTGGGGCAGGGGTAGATAGAGTTATTTACACACGTAAAGAAGAATGCAGAGTTGGAATTGAGTATCGTTCAGGATAATGAGTGAATGAAATGCAGAAATCATTATTAGCTGATTAATTCTGAAATCATAATACGGTTATTTGTTTCCGGAATCACTATAAGTTTATTTGTTTCAAAACAAGACTCCAGAAGCTGTCGGGATTTTCGATGGCGCTGGGGTCTTCTTGATTTATATAGTTTACTAACTGTTGTTTGTCGTGTTTGTAATGGTAGAGCAGGGTAAGAAAAGACGGTAGATCTTTATTGATATATACAGGTGTGTTATTGTCGATATTATATACAGCGCCGGTGTTCTCCTGTAAGGCAATGGGATGGATAATTTCCCATTTATAAGCAATAGGAAGATAGCTGTGATTTTGGATGGTAACAGGAGAGGTTCCACCCAGGAAATGAATATCGAGCGGTAGATGGTGGCTATCGGGTAGGCCAGTATCGGTGAGCCAGATTTTTGTTTCAGGTGGGAGACTGATATGAGAGAGATGGCTTTCAGTGAATACATGTGTGCCGGTGGAATAGAGTTCCTGGAGTTGTTCAATGGTAAGCATGGTGAATGAGATTTTTTATGATATGGAAGCAATAGTTGCGCCGGATTTATTTCCGGAAGGTGATGGGCGCTGTGGTTGCCCATTTTTTTGAATAAGGGCCTGGGCGATTTCCAGCGCTGTTTTAAAAAAGGGGATTTATTATTTTAATTTTTACATTGTGTTTCTCCGCAGCCTCTACCATGCGCGAAGTCCCGCCGTTACGCCCTTTCTTTACTCCATCCCATACTACCATCAGCGTCATTTGCTCCGCGCCATTATGCAGCGCTTCTGTCAGCATCCACTCATTTACCTGCTGATACACATTTCCTTCACCTGTCGTGCCCAGCACATGTACTGATAAACCTGCAAGCAACTTATCAAAACGCATTTCCCATTGCCTGCCGGCAAACGATACTGATTGCTGCTTAAATACCCCAGGTACAAAAGGCAAGTACATTTCCCCCGGAATACCTAGTTCCAGACAAGCTTCAAGAAACAGGATATCACCTCCACAGGCACCTGAAGCAATGCCTTTTACAGGCTGGGAAGTCCCTTTTAAATATGCAAGTATAGCCTCCTTGACTTTCTCTTCGTTTTCCGCAGGGAATCGGGGTTGTAAACCGGGGTCGGGGCCATCGATCATGTGCCCGGAAAATAGTATAGTATGAGTGACTGCCATCACTCAAACTTACAATAAATTATAAGTAACATTATTAGTGATAGTAAAAAAGGGAAATTCGAACGGATTGTATTATACACTGCCCAGAATAAGTGCAATAGCTATTATTATGGAGAACCTTATGTCCGTAAGTAGTGGTGGCTATTTAATGAAATGCCTTTGTCTGATAGGATCTACCCTTAATGACCATCGTCCCGATTCCCGTCATCATCACCACGCCGGCTCCCAACAACCAATACACCGCCATCGGTGTCCCACTCCCCCAGAAATAGCCTATCATACACTGCACACCCAAAATAACCTCGTTCGCAATCACTCCTGTTATAAAGATCGCTAGCCCCACTTTATCCGCCTTCATCAACTTGTTCAATATCAAAAACCCTACAATCAAAAAACTCACAAACCCTAACACCACCAGATGCAAATACCCCACTACTACCGGCCTGAACCCATAAGCAAACCTTCCTAACGGCGTCACTAACGTCAACACCTGCAACACAATTTTAATTATAAACGCCACAGAGGCCAACACCCACAACAGGTGTAAATTTTTCTTCACCGGTACCGCCAATATCAAAAACACCAACGCCGCCAACTGTATCAACCCTGCTGCACCTGCCAGCGTATATACCCATCCCGGAGGATGCGACCACAAAGTAGACAAACAATACGCCGGCACACAGGCAATCCCCATCAGGATTACAAATACCTTACTAAAATTTGGCGCCAGATAAATATGAAACCTTGGTGCTGCCCAAAAGAACAACGCCATCGCCCCAAACGTAAACCAGCCATTATATTGAAAATGCAGATAGAAGTAAATCGCATTGTTGTACAACACCATATTCCCTTTGCCAAACGCGAGCATAAATGGTCCAATACTGGAAATTACTAAAAACACCAGCGCTAACCGTAAACAAGACTTAACCAAAGGAGGGAAATTCAAAGCTCGTATATCCCTCCAATAAGAAAACGCAAACCAGTAACTAAACACCACTGACAATGCTGAAAATGCTATAGACACTGCCCCATATCCCTGTATTGCAAAACTAATCAGCATCCCAAAACTCGCCACCTGGTTCAACCAGAACTGATACACATACGTCTTCCTGAAAGGAATCAAATACACGAAACAGGTAAACAGGATCGTCGTTACCCACCCTGAAAAAGCAAAATGAGAATGTGAATGCAACAGGAATTTATAATCCAGCAGCGGCATATAAAAAGCCCCCTTATACCTGAGTATCACACCCAGTATAGATACTATCAATAAATTCACCAGGGACAAATACGCCCACTTCTTAATGGTATCAAACATACACTTTCCCTTTATTAACCAACAGATCTCCTTTCTTATACATCGTCCGTATTGTCCGTATCACCGTTTCCACTCTCAACCCCGTCATATCCGCAATCTGCTGCCTTGTCAATGTTACACGTAATCTTCCCTGCAGTAACTCTGGCACAGTATATCTCTTCAGCACCCCTCTGATCAGTACCGCCGGTTCACTACAAGTCATCTCTCTTGACAGAATAGATTTCTGTCGCAGCCTTTTGGCCAGCAAAGACGTAAACGCAAAATGAATGTCCGGATTCTCTTTTAATAACCGAATAAATGCCGGCTTCGGTAGTCGCAGAATGGTACTATCACTATCAGCTACAGCAGCTGCAGGATATTCCCCGCATGTAAACAGTGGCGGCTCCCCGAAAGACTCCCCCGATACAAAGATTCCCTGTATAAACTCCTTCCCATTGGCGCCTGTATTCACCATCCGGACTTCCCCGGACTCAATCTGGTAGTAAAAGTGCGCTTCTTCCCCCTCGGTAAAGATAACCCGGCCTTTTTCCGCTGTCAGGCAGATGGCGCCCCATTCCCGCAGCAGGTCGGTGTGGATAATCATTGTGAACGATTTAATTGATATTCAAAGCTAGCCCTACCCGTCATGGAGATAAATGATTTAAAACAGTTTTCGTGATGATTTATATCAAATCCCTTTTTATGATCTGGATCATATCTTCGGGGCCATAACTGGTGTAATCTTGTATCCAGGAATTGTCAGAAAACAATCTTTAATAAATGAAAAAGTATGTTTACACAGCAGTGCTACTGGGACTTACCTGGGCCTGCTCTAACAACAGCCAACCTCCAAAACAGGACTCTTCGGCACCTGTAGTTGAGGACAATAGTCTCCAGAGTTCCACGTCTGCATCTTCTGCAGCATATGATTCAGTAAAAGGGGCAGGGAAGTACACTAATGTTGAGCTAAGTGCCGCATTAGATCAGAAAATGATTGCTGCAGGTAAAACTGTGTATGAAGTAAAGTGCGCAGCTTGCCATAAGCTAACCGATGAAAAGCTGGTGGGACCCGGCTGGAAAGGTGTTACTACAAGAAAATCCCCTGAATGGATTATGAACTTCGTAAGCAACACAGATGAGATGATCGACAAAGATCCTCACGCACAGGCAATGCTGGCAGTTTGTATGGTTCGTATGCCTAACCAGCACCTAAGCGATGAGGAAACAAGGCACGTATTGGAATTTATGCGTAACAATGATTCATCTAAATAACAATTCTATGCGTTTATGTTCAATAGCGGTGCTCCTTGTAGCATTCGCATCTTGTAAGCCTCGCAATGAAGCAGGTGCCATCACTGCTGGCGCTGCTGAAAAAGTTTACGTAGCGCCGGGTAAATACGACGAGTTCTACAACTTCGTATCCGGTGGCTTCAATGGTCAGGTGTCTGTTTATGGACTGCCTTCAGGCCGTCTGCTCAAAATTATCCCTGTATTCTCTGTAATGCCTGAAAATGGTTATGGTTACAGCGAAGAAACAAAACCTATGCTCGAAACCTCTCACGGTTCTCTGCCATGGGATGACCAACACCACCTGGAACTGTCTCAGAAAGATGGTTCTCCTGATGGTCGCTGGCTCTTCGCTAACGCTAATAACACTCCAAGGGTAGCTCGTATCAACCTCGCTACCTTCAAAACTGAAGAAATCCTCGAACTGCCTAACAGCGCTGGTAACCACTCTTCTCCTTTCTGTACAGAAAATACAGAATACGTAGTTGCTGGTACACGTTTCAGCGTACCTATTGGTGACAACCAGGACGTACCTATCGCAGATTACAAAAAATCATTCAATGGTACTATCAGCTTTATCAAAGTTGATAGCAGCAATGGTCGTATGTCCCTGGCATTCCAGTTGCTGACTCCTGCCATCAACTTCGACCTGAGCCACGCTGGTAAAGGTAAAAGCCACGACTGGTTCTTCTTCTCCTGCTACAACGTAGAACAGGCACATACCCTGCTTGAAGTAAACGCTTCTCAGCGTGATAAAGACTTCATCATGGCAGTGAACTGGAAGAAAGCAGAAGAA
>Ga0182005_1000315_pt1 | contig 29130 bp, 26 predicted proteins | sample Sormic07211103_1_FD_123021 | JGI IMG/M metagenome (GOLD analysis project Ga0182005, IMG submission 123021) | Rhizosphere microbial communities from Sorghum bicolor, Mead, Nebraska, USA - 072115-103_1 MetaG | ecosystem: Host-associated > Plants > Roots > Rhizosphere | place: USA: Nebraska...
GACGCGGCAAGGGCCTGGGCGGTTCGTCGCTGATCAACGGCATGTGCTACATCCGCGGCAATGCGCTGGATTACGATCACTGGGCCAAGCGGGAAGGGCTGGAGAACTGGTCTTACCTGGATTGCCTGCCGTACTTCAAGAAGGCTGAAACGCGCGACATCGGCGGCAACGACTACCACGGCGGCGACGGCCCGGTCAGCGTGGCCACGCCGAAGAGCGGCAACAACGTGCTTTACCACGCGATGGTGGAGGCTGGCGTGCAGGCCGGTTATCCGCGCACCGATGACCTCAACGGTTACCAGCAGGAAGGTTTCGGTCCGATGGACCGCACCACCACGCCGCAAGGGCGGCGCGCCAGCACGGCGCGCGGCTACCTGGACCAGGCGCGGGCAAGGCCTAACCTGACGATCGTGACGCATGCCTTGACCGATCGTATCCTGTTCTCCGGCAAGCGCGCGGTCGGCGTCGCTTACCTGCACAACGACCAGCCGCAAACCGCGCAAGCGCGGCGCGAAGTGTTGCTGTGTTCGGGCGCGATCGCTTCGCCGCAAATCCTGCAGCGCTCCGGCGTCGGTCCGGCTGCGCTGCTGCGCCAGCATGATATTCCCGTGGTGCTGGATTTGCCGGGCGTCGGCGCCAACCTGCAAGACCACCTGGAAATCTACCAGCAGTACGAATGCAAGCAGCCGGTCTCGCTGGCGCCGGCATTGAAGCCGTGGAACCAGCCGCAAATCGGCGCCGAGTGGCTGCTGATGGGCAGCGGCATCGGCGCCAGCAACCAGTTCGAGGCCGGCGGTTTCATCCGCAGCGACGACAGCTTCGAGTGGCCGAATATCCAGTATCACTTCCTGCCGGTAGCGATCAACTATAACGGCAGCAACCCGATCAAGGTGCACAGCTTCCAGGCCCACATGGGCTCGATGCGTTCGCCCAGCCGCGGCCGGGTCCACCTGCGCTCGAAAGACCCGCGCCAGCATCCGAGCATCCTGTTCAACTACATGTCGACCGAACAGGACTGGCAGGAATTCCGCAACGGCATCCGCATCACGCGCGACATCATTGCGCAGCAGGCGTTGTCTGCCTATGCCGGCCGTGAAATTTCACCAGGCGCCCAGGTGCAGACCGATGCGGAACTCGATGCCTTCGTGCGCCAGCATGCTGAAACCGCTTTTCATCCATCCTGTTCCAACGCCATGGGATATGACGAGATGGCGGTGGTGGATAACCAGGGCCGGGTGCATGGCTTGCAAGGCCTGCGCGTGGTGGATGCATCGATCATGCCGCAGATCACCACCGGCAACCTGAATGCGCCGACCATCATGATTGCGGAAAAAATCGCCGACTGCATCCGCGGCCGGCAACCGCTGCCGCGGGTGGAGGTGCCGTATTTCGTCGCCGGCGGCAAGCCGGCACGGCAGGGCTGATCAATGCGGCGCCATGGCGGCGCCGCTGCCTCATCAGCGCTTTTGAAAGGCGACGCATATCAATGTCCGGCATGCGCTGGATGCGGCGCGTTTGCCGGTGGATATTGCGGTGGAGGCGTATGGCAGCGAGCTGCAATTGTCGCTGGTGGCGGGCGGTGTCGGCATCGGCATGGTGATGCCGGGCGCCCTGGCGCGCAGCGCATTCCGCGAGCAGTTGCGGGTATTGCAGGTGCCGCAATTCAAGGGCGGTGTGAATACATGGCTAGTGCACGCCCGGGCGCCGGGGCGGCTGGCTGCGCCGATCGAGCGCCTGCGGCAGGATATGAGCGCGATGCTGGATGCGGAGGAGCAGTTGCCGCTTTGAACGGCCACGCAAGATTAGCGCTGGCTGAACAATTTTTGCCTGACGGACGCCGGCATCTCGGCGGACAAGGATTGGTGGCTGCGCACCCGAAAAAATTTTTTTTAGTGTCGCGGCGCAATTTCAGACCACAAAAAACAAAACCCACCAAAAAATGGTGGGTTCGTCAGCAACCTGGCCCCGTTCAAGTAAGAACGGGGCTTTTTCGTTAGTCTTTCAGGCAGGACAGGTGAGGACCAGCTGCCGGCTTAATAAGCGCCCATGAAGTCGCGCTTGCCGACTTCCACGCCGTTGTGGCGCAGGATGTCATAAGCAGTGGTCACATGGAAGAAAAACTGCGGCAGGCCGTAGCCCAGCAGGTAAGTCTGGCCGGTCAGCTTCTTTTCTTTCGGCGTACCTGGCCGCAAGACGATTTCCAGCGTTTCGCTGCCGTCGATCTGCGCTGCGCTCAGGCCGTCGATGAACGCCAGCGTCTTCTGGATGCGGGCATGCAGATCGGCGAAAGTCAGTTCGCTGTCTTCGTACGAAGGAACTTCGGCGCCTGCCAGGCGGGCCGGCACGCTCTTGGCGAAATCGGCAGCGATCTGCACCTGGCGCAGCAGCGGGAACATGTCCGGGAACAGGCGCGCCTGCAGGAAGGCATTGGGATCGATCTTCTTTTCGACGGCGTGCGCTTCGGCCTTTGCCAATACGTCGTTGAGTGCGTTGAGCATCTGCTTGAAGACGGGAATCGAGGCGCTGTACATGGAAATGGTCATGGTGTTCCTTGGTTGGTTGTAGCTTGGTGTCCGGGAAAGGTGGCGTGATTATAGTACTTGCGTGCCGGGCCTGCTGCTCGCGCAGCATTGTTCAAAGCCCCAGCAGCCTTTTCTTGGTGCTGATCCATTCCGAACGCGAAATCAGCCCCTGCTTGTATTGCTCCGCCAGCCGGTCCAGCTGCTCAAAATCCACGGGAGCGCGGGTGATTGCCTGCGAAGCCGCGATCTTTTTCTCGATCTCGGTTTTCAGGTTGGCGAACCGGGTGAATTGCCGGTGGTTGAACAGCACCGTGTTTTCGTCGCTGGCGGCACGGATCAGGGTGTCGTCGCCGTGCTTGCCGGCGCTCAGGTAGAAACGGATATAGCCATTGGTCAGCAGGCCCGGCAACTGGATGCGGACCGCGCTCAGGGCCGACACGGGGATGTCCTTTTCACTGTTGCGCGACTGTGTCAGGCGCGCCATGGCGCCGGCGCGTTTTATCTGGACGCGGTCGCTGAGCAGGATTACCTGGCCGTTGACGCCCCGTACCTGCATCTCCACCTGTATGACAGCTTGGTTCACGTCTGCTACTTTCTGGTTCACGATCTTCTCAGGCGATGATTATTGTTGTATTTGCATCGGATAATGTAACACTACCGCCACAATGAATAAAGACGCCGGACCGGATTTCCGGTGCGACGTCTTTTTCTTCTGCGTTCAGGGGTGTTATTTGCCCCAGCTGTCTTTCAAGGTAACAGTGCGGTTGAACACCAGCTTGCCAGGCTGCGAATCAACCCGGTCGGCGATGAAATAGCCGTGCCGTTCGAACTGGTAGCGCTCTTCGGCCTTGGCATCTTTCAAGCCCGGTTCCAGGTAGGCGGTGATCACTTTCTTGGCGTCCGGATTCAATGCCGCCTTGAAATCCTTGCCGCCGGCGTCCGGATGGGGATCGGTGAACAGGCGGTCGTACAGGCGCACTTCAGCCTCGATCGCATGCGCCACGCTGATCCAGTGAATGTTACCTTTGACCTTGTAGTTGGCGCTGCCTTCGGTGCCGCTCTTGCTGTCCGGGAAATAGGTGCAGTGGACTGCAGTCACCTTGCCGTCGGCATCTTTATCGAAACCGGTGCATTCGACCACGTAACCGTGGCGCAGGCGCACCCGGCTGCCCGGCTTGTCGGCGCTCGGCGGGAACAGGCGGAAATACCCTTTGACCGGGGTTTCCATGAAGTCTTCCTGTTCGATCCACAGTGTTTTGCTGATAGGGAAATGGCGCAGCGCGGTAGCGTGCTCCGGATGGGCCGGCGGATAGACCGGCGCGTGGCAGGCCACGGTTTCTCCTTCCGGGAAATTGTCGATGATCAGCTTCAGCGGCTGCAGCACGGCGCTGGCGCGCGGCGCCTTGGGATCGAGGTCTTCGCGCAGGGCGCCTTCCAGCGAACTCATGTCGATCCAGCCGTCGGACTTGGTGACGCCGGTGCGGTCGCAGAACAATTGCAGCGATTCCGGCGTAAAGCCGCGGCGCCGGATGCCGACCAGGGTCGGCATGCGCGGGTCGTCCCAGCCGTCGACGATGCCTTCGTCCACCAGCTGGCGCAGCTTGCGTTTGCTGGTGATCACGTAGGTAACGTTGAGGCGCGAGAATTCATACTGGTGCGGCACCGGCTTTTGCAGGAAGCCGGCGCTGCTCAGGTGTTCCAGCAGCCAGTCGTAGAACGGGCGGTGGTCCTGGAACTCCAGGGTACAGATCGAATGCGAGATGTTTTCCAGCGCGTCCGAAATCGGATGCGTGTAGTCGTACATCGGATAGATGCACCACTTGTCGCCGGTGCGGTGGTGATGGGCATGGCGGATCCGGTAGATCGCCGGGTCGCGCAGGTTCATGTTGGGCGACGCCATGTCGATCTTGGCGCGCACGATGTGCTCGCCATCCTTGAATTCGCCGGCTTTCATGCGGCGGAACAGGTCCAGCGACTCGTCGGCCGAGCGGTTGCGGAACGGCGAATCCTTGCCTGCTTCGCCGAAATTGCCGCGGTTGGCGGCCATCTGTTCGGCGCTTTGGCTGTCGACGTACGCCAAGCCTGCGGTGATCAGGTATTCCGCCATTTCATACAGCTTGTCGAAATAGTTGCTGGCGAAGTACAAATGCTCGCCGCTGCTGTCCGTCCAGTCGAAACCCAGCCAGCGGACGCTGTCGATGATGGTGTCGACGTATTCCTGTTCTTCTTTTTCAGGATTGGTGTCGTCGAAACGCAGGTGGCAGCGGCCGGCGTAATCGCGCGCCAGGCCGAAGTTGACGCAGATCGACTTGGCGTGGCCGATGTGCAGGTAGCCGTTGGGCTCCGGCGGAAAACGGGTGACCACCTGCGGCAACGGCTGACCCTGGCTGTCCTTGCGCTCGGCGTAGGCGCCGGCGGTCAGGTCGGTTTCGATGATGCCGCGCAAGAAATTGGACGAGGCTGGTGCAGGTGGGGTATGGCCGTTGGTGTGGTCGTTGCTCATGGAGGATCTGTTTATACGCTTTGCTGAATGAGGATATGGCTCATTTTACCGTAGCGTGGCGCTTTGCAGGCGCGACCTGAGGGATTTTGTTGCACTGCGGTTTTGCAATAGGCAAGGGGGGCTGGGCGAATGGCATTTGTTGCCAGAAATGCCATTGAGGCCTGCCTGCCGAAAAACGCCGCCCGTTACATCTGCCTGAACAAATGGGCGAATACACGGCTCACCGCCACGCTTTCGCTGCGGCCGCGCAACTTCAGCGACAATTTCCCGCTTTCATCGCGCGTCGCCACCTGGATGAACTGGTGGTTGACGATGGTGCCGCGGTGCACCTGCCAGAATTGCCGGCTGTCGAGCTGCGGCAGCAACTCCTTGAGGCTGGTGCGTATCAGCGACTCGTTTTCGGCGGTGACCACATTGATGTATTTGTCGCTGGCTTCGAAATAGATCACTTCGCCTATCGGGATCATGCGGATCTGGTTGCCGACCGCGGCCCGGATCATGGTCAGCGGCGCGGCGCCGGCCTTGGGCTGCATGTTGCGCAATTGGCCGATCAGGCTATCCAGCGCTGCATTGCTGCCGTTGTCCTGTTGCAGGTGCTGCTGCAGGCGGGCGACGGTCTTGCCCAGGCGGGCGTCGCTGATCGGCTTCAGCACGTAGTCGGCGGCGGCCTGCTCGAAGGCGCTGACAGCATATTCGTCATAGGCGGTGACAAACACGATCAGTGGAAAGGCTTCGTTCTCCGGCCAATCCTCGGCCAGCTCCTGGGCTGCTTCGAGCCCGGTTTTGCCGGGCATCTTGATGTCCAGGAACAGGATGTCCGGACGCAGCCGGAGGGTTTGCTCGACTACCGCCTGGCCGTTGTCGACGCTGGCGATGATCTGCAGTTCCGGCCACAGGCGCTGTAACGCTTGCTGCAGGGCGGCGGCCAGGATCGGTTCGTCTTCGGCAATCAGGGCGCGCAAACTGGAGGAGTTGGTCATGGCAGGATGGGCAGTTGGAGTTGTGCGATAACGCCGTGCGGCAGTTTCGGTTTCAGGGTCAGGCTGGCCTGCGCGCCGTACAGCGCCTGCAGGCGTTCATGGATATTGCTGAGGCCGATGTGGCTGGCATGGCTGGCTGGCTGCTGCTGCGGTCCGGCCGTCAGCCCGAGGCCGGTGTCGCTGACGTCGAGCAGCAGCAGCTGGCCTTGGCGGCTGGCGACAACTTCGATCCGGCCGCCTTCGATCTTCGGTTCCAGTCCATGCTTGATGGCGTTCTCCACCAGCGGTTGCAGCAACATCGGCGCTATCACGGTGTCGCGCAGAGCTGGGGGCAGCTGCAGGTCGAAGCTGAGGCGGTTGCCCATGCGCAGCGACATCAGTTCCAGGTAGGCTTCCATCAGGGCGAATTCCTGCGCCAGCGTGGTCTGTTCGATGCGCGACGAGGACAGCGAAGCGCGCAGGAAATGGATCAGCTGGTCCAGCATTTGCTGCGCCCGCGGCGGATCCAGCGCAATCAGGCTTTGCAGGGTAGCGAGCGTGTTGAACAGCATATGCGGTTCAATCTGCGCTTGCAGCATCTGCAACTGAGCCTGCAATGCCTGTTTCTCGATGCCGACCGAGCGCGCCCTTTCGGTAGCCGCCTGGTTGCGCAATTCTGCCATCGTGCTGAGGTTCCAGAAGAACAGCGTGGCGCCGATGCAGACCGACACTGTCAGGATCACCAGGCCGAGGCCGCCGACGCTCATGTACATCGAAAAACTATCCACGGGCAGGCCGAGCAGCCAGCTGGCCAGCAGGATGCCGAGGAACAGGGCGAGACTGGAAGCCACCATTGTGAATGCGAGAAAATGCACTTTATGCAGCATCGCTTTGCGCTGGAACAGATAACGGCCGGTTTCGATGAACAGCAGCGCCAGCATGCCGATGCATAGCGAAAATACCAGGTTGGTCCAGAAGAGGTCGTTGATGCGCATCACATAAGTGACGATCAGGGCGCAGGCGACGTCGATGCCGACGTTGACGAGCAGGCTGCGCAGCAGGCGCCGGGCCAGCGGCAGGTCGTTTTGCGGTAATGCGGTGGTCAGCTTCATGCGTGCGGGTTGTGGTTATGTTTATCTAGTTCGCGTTCTATCATGCGCCGCTTCCATTGCGCGCCCGGAGCGTGCAGGAACACCGCCAAGGCGTGTGATATTAACCCGATTCCCCACCCCAGGAGCGGCCAGAATACCCAGGCATGGCCAGGATTGTGCAGGTAATTCAGCAGCGCCAGGCCGCTGTTGACGATCAGGTATATCGCCAGGTGCCTGAAAAAGCCGAGTTTGCGCTCGACCCGGTCTTGCGCGTCCTGATAGCTGAGTGTGTTGCCGTCCATCGCTGTTCTCCTGTGTGGATATGCCTGGATTCTGAACGCCATGGCCGGCGGCCGACAGCAAAATGCGATGAAACCGGCTCAATATGTCGCCAATGGCGCCTGCGGCGCGATGAACCAAATCCGGGGCAGGATCGGCAGGGCGGGGTGTGCCAAATAAATCGAATCATTTAAGATGGCAGTTCAGGATCAGCAATACAGCTTCCAGTATCTTCTTATGGTTGCCTGATCGTTATTCCAACGTATTTGCTTGAAAGAGAAGAGTTATGTGGCCTTATCCAAAAGTTGTCGCGCATCGCGGCGGCGGCACCCTGGCACCCGAAAATACCCTGGCAGCCATGCGCTGCGGCCTGCAGCATGGTTTCCATGCGGTCGAATTCGACGTCATGCTGGCGCGCGACGGCGTGCCTGTCCTGATGCACGACGCGGTGTTCGGCCGCACCGTGCGCGGCGTCGGCCGGGTTGCCGATTTCAGCGCGGCCGAGCTGGCCGCGCTGGACGCCGGCAGCTGGCTGGGTCCGCAGTTTGCCGGCGAGCCGGTATGCACCTACCGCCAGGTGCTGGAGTTTTGCCGGCAGAACGGCATCTGGATGAATGTCGAAATCAAGCCGGCAGAGGGGTTTGAAGTGGAGACCGGGCGCGTGGTGGCCCAGGTCACCGAGGAGTTTTTTGCCGCCGAAGTTGCGGCTCACGCGGCCAGCGGGCGCGGCGCCTGGGCCGACCCGGCCTTGCCGTTGCTGTCGTCTTTCTCGTTTGCGGCCTTGCGCGCCGCCCAAGTTGCCGCACCCGACATACCGCGCGGTTTCCTGACGGACGCCATCGAAGACGACTGGCAAGAGCGGCTGCAGGAGCTCGATGCGGTGGCCCTGCACACCAACCATAAATACCTGTCGCCGATGCAGGCGCAGTCGGTCAGCCAGGCCGGCTATGGTCTGTTCTGCTACACAGTGAACAAGCCGGCGCGGGCCAAGGAAATACTTGGCTGGGGCGTAGACGGCTTCTGTACCGACCGGATCGACCTGATCGGCGCCGATTTTGCCGGCGCGCAGGGCTGAAACGGCTTGCCGGCCGCCGGCAGGAACCAAGCCAAAATGGCCGGTGACTTGATGTCAACCAAATCTGCAAGCTGGCGTTAATAGAGTGCAGAACCGAGTTTCAGGCCATGTTCACCGAGCCAAGGCGAATGGTTGATCGTTAGCTTTACTCGTAAAGCACCAAATTTGCTTGTTTTTAAAATAACTGAAAGGAAGTCAAAATGAAGATCAATAAATTGCTGGCTGCCGTCGTCGTCGCTGCTTTCGCTCTGCCAGTCATGGCGCAAAACGCACCTGCCGCAGCACCTGCTCCTGCCGCGCCGGCCGCCGCTCCGGCCGCTGATGCCCCAGCTGCAGCACCTGCAAAAAAAATGGGCAAGAAGCATCACCACAAGAAAAGCCACAAGATCGCACCTACACCGGTAAACAAAGGCGCTTAAATAGCGTGCAATACAACTGATATAGGTCGAATCCGGCGCAAATCCGCCTGGATCAACGTCCTCATGTCATTAAAGGCCCGTTGGGAGCGATCCCGGTGGGCTTTTTTCATGCGTTGGCGGCAGAATAGCCCGGCAGGTATCACGTATAATCAAAGGTTTGCAAAAGGACATACTTAGGACTTACGCAAAAATGCCCCAGCGGCGTTACTCCTCCTGGCCGTACGCCGTACCGTCTTCGTCGTCGTGCCTTGCTGGGACATTTTTGCGTAAGTCCTGATATTGTGTCCCTTGCCCTTTTTTCCGTTTCATTTTTTGCCCAAGAACATGAACTCAGCCGAAATCCGCGAAAAGTTTCTCAAATTCTTTGAATCCAAAGGCCACACCATCGTGCGCTCGTCGAGCCTGGTGCCAGGCAACGATCCGACGCTGCTGTTTACCAATTCCGGCATGGTGCAGTTCAAGGACGTCTTCCTGGGCACCGAAAAGCGCAATTACGTGCGCGCCACCTCGGTCCAGCGCTGCCTGCGCGCCGGCGGCAAGCACAACGACCTGGAAAACGTCGGGTATACCGCACGCCACCACACTTTTTTCGAGATGCTGGGCAACTGGTCGTTCGGCGACTATTTCAAGCACGATTCGCTGGTCTGGGCCTGGGAGCTGCTGACCAAGGTGTACGGCCTGCCGGCCGATAAGCTGTGGGCCACGGTGTATGAAACCGACGACGAAGCCTACGATATCTGGCACAAGGTGATCGGCCTGCCGAAGGAGCGCATCGTGCGCATCGGCGACAACAAAGGCGCGCCGTACGCATCGGACAATTTCTGGCAAATGGCCGACACCGGTCCGTGCGGTCCTTGCTCCGAGATTTTCTACGACCACGGTCCCGACGTCTGGGGCGGCCCGCCGGGCAGCCCGGAGCAGGACGGCGACCGTTACATTGAAATCTGGAACAACGTGTTCATGCAGTTCGACCGCCAGATCGACCCGAAAACCGGAGTAGCGACCTTGACCTCGCTGCCGAAGCAGTGCGTCGATACCGGCATGGGACTGGAGCGCCTGGCCGCAGTGCTGCAGCACGTGCACAGCAACTACGAAATCGACCTGTTCCAGCGCCTGATCAAGGCTGCCGCGCGTGAAACCAATATTACCGACCTGGGAAACAATTCGCTGAAAGTGATCGCCGATCACATCCGCGCCTGTTCATTCCTGGTGGTCGACGGCGTCATCCCCGGCAATGAAGGCCGCGGTTACGTACTGCGCCGTATCATCCGCCGCGCCTTGCGTCACGGCCACAAGCTGGGCCAGACCAAGCCGTTCTTCTACAAGCTGGTCAAGGACCTGGTGCTGGAAATGGGCGCCGCTTACCCGGAACTGCCGGAAGCGGCGGAGCGCGTCGAGCAAGTGCTGAAGCAGGAAGAAGAACGTTTCGGCGAAACGCTGGAACACGGCATGAAGATCCTGGAAGCCGCGCTGGCCAAGACGCCGAAGAAACTGGATGGCGAAACTGCATTTACGCTGTACGACACGTTCGGTTTCCCGCTCGACCTGACCGCGGACATCTGCCGCGAACGTGAAGTCGAGCTGGATGAAGCGGGCTTCGCCACGGCGATGGAACGCCAGAAGTCGACAGCGCGCGCTGCCGGCAAGTTCAAGATGGCGGCGGCAGTGGAATACAGCGGCGACAAGACCAGTTTCGTCGGCTACGACAGCCTGGCGCATGAGGCCAAGGTATTGGCCTTGTATGTGGACGGCAGCGCAGTGCAAAAAATCGAAGCGGGCCAGGACGCGATCGTGGTGCTGGACACCACGCCGTTCTACGCGGAATCGGGCGGCCAGGTTGGCGATTCGGGTGTGCTGGAAGCGGCGGGCGGTCTGTTCGAAGTCGCCGATACCCAGAAGATCCAGGCCGACGTTTTCGGCCATCACGGCAAGCTGCTCAGCGGTTCGCTGGCGGTCGGCGGCCAGCTGAACGCCAAGGTGGATACCGCGGTGCGCGCGCGCACCGTGCGCAATCACTCGGCTACCCACCTGATGCACAAGGCGCTGCGTGAAGTATTGGGCAGCCATGTCGCGCAAAAAGGTTCTTTGGTCGATGCCGACAAGACCCGCTTCGACTTTAGCCATAATGCACCGGTCAGCGCCGATGAAATCCGCCGTATCGAGGAAATCGTCAACCGTGAAATCCTGGCCAACGTCGCTACCGAAGCCAGGCTGATGTCGTTCGACGACGCAGTCGGCGCCGGCGCCATGGCCCTGTTTGGCGAGAAATATGGCGACGAAGTACGCGTATTGTCGATAGGCAGCTCGCGTGAACTGTGCGGCGGCACCCACGTTGACCGCACCGGTGATATCGGCCTGTTCAAGGTGGTGGCTGAAGGCGGCGTTGCCGCCGGCATCCGCCGCATCGAAGCGGTGACCGGCGAAGCCGGGCTGGCGCTGGTGCAGAACTTGAGCAACCGCGTCAATGAAGCCGCGGCGGCATTGAAAGCCCAGCCGGAAGAACTGACCCAGCGCATCGCGCAGGTGCAGGAACACGTCAAGGCGCTGGAAAAAGAACTGAGCAGCCTGAAGTCGAAACTGGCGGCGAACCAGGGTGATGGACTGGTGTCGCAGGCAGTGGACGTCAAGGGCATCAAGGTGCTGGCGGCGACGCTGGAAGGCGCCGACAGTGCGACCTTGCGTGAAACCATGGATAAGCTGAAGGATAAGCTGAAGACTGCCGCCATCGTGCTGGCTGCCGTCAAGGATGGCAAGGTCAGCCTGATCGCCGGCGTCACTGCCGACGCTATCGGCAAGGTCAAGGCCGGCGAACTGGTCAACTTTGTCGCCTTGCAGGTGGGCGGCAAAGGCGGCGGCCGGCCCGACATGGCGCAAGCCGGCGGCACCGACGCCAGCGGCCTGGCGGCGGCGCTGCAAGGCGTTGCGGCCTGGGTCGGCGAACGCGCATAAAGAACCTGGCCAGAGATCGTGGCTAGCCAAAGCGGGAAGCATCGAATCGCAGTAGTATCGCGGATTGATGTTTCCCGCTTTTTTTGTCCCTAACTTAACGACTCTGCCATGAGCGATTTCAAATTCTGCCCGGTTTGCGCTACCTCCCTGATCCAGCGTGTCGATGAAGGCGAGGGCGGCAAGTCGCGCCTGGCTTGCCCGGAAGGTCACTGGACGCATTGGGACAATCCCTTGCCGGTGCTGGCGGCGATCGTCGAGATCGACGGCAAGATCCTGCTGGCGCGCAATGCAGCATGGCAGGAGGGCATGTTTGCGCTGATCACCGGTTTCATGGAGCGCGACGAGACTCCGGAGCAGGGCATCGCACGCGAAATCAAGGAAGAAACCAATCTCGACGCCGAGCAGATCAAGCTGGTCGGCGTCTATGAATTCATGCGCAAGAACGAGTTGATCATCGCCTATCATGTCAGGGCTTCGGGCGCGGTCCAGCTGTCGCCGGAACTGCTGGAATACCGCCTGCTGGAACCGGCCGCGCTGCGACCGTGGCGCGCCGGCACCGGCCATGCGGTCGCCGACTGGATGCGGTCGCAAGGACTCGCGGTCGAGTATGTCGAGCGGCCCTTGCTGCAGGCGCAGCCCGAGCCGGCCTTGAAAGCGTGAGCGGGCGGATGAGTCGCAAAAAATAACGCTCCAGGCGGCCATGACTGGGTAAAATTGCATGATTAAAATTCCCGCCCGTCCTTGACCCGCCATGCTGATTATCCCGGTAGACCGTAAGCCAGACTGGAAGCGTCCGCCGCTGGTCACTATCCTGCTGGTGCTGATCAACTTGCTGATCTATTTCGGCATCCAGTGGCACGAGCGCAGCCAGATGGAGCCTGCGGCGCATTATTACCTGGTCGAATCGCGCCTGCCGGAATTCGAATTTCCTGCCTATGCGGGTTACCTGGAAAGCGACAACAAACCCGAAGCCGCTGCAGCCATGCGCAAGGGACTCGAGCTCTGGCAGCGGTTGCGGGCACGGGCCGACCTGGCCGTGGCGCGCGACGGCAAGACCGCTTCCCTGGAATATTACGAACCGCTGATCGAGAGCTGGTATGTGCTCGATGCCGATCTCCGTTTTGCCGCCTTGATGCAGCAAGCGAAACCCGCTGTTCTGGGCACCATGGCAGCTGACGACCTGGCCGAATGGAAGGAGCAGCGGGATCACTACGTGTCGACCCGCAAGCGCAGTTTTACCGAGCGCTATTCATTGATTCCGGCGCAGGCGTTTGAACGCCCGGTTACCTTGCTGACCCACATGTTCCTGCATGCCAGCGTCGAGCACGTGCTGGGCAATATGGTGTTCCTGGCGATGGTAGGTTATGCGGTCGAGATCTTGCTGGGCGGCGGCTGGTACCTGCTGTTTTATCTTTTGTCGGGTTTGCTGTCGGCAGCGTTTTACCTGGTGTTCCGCGGCGACAGCATGATCCTGTCGCTGGGCGCATCGGGCGCCATTTCAGGCGTCATGGGGATGTACACCGTGCTGTATGGTTCACGCAAGATACGTTTTTTCTACTGGTTCGTTTTCTATTTCGATTTTTTCAAGGCCCCGGCACTGATCATGCTGCCGGTCTGGGTCGGCAAGGAAGCCTTCGACCTGTGGTTTGGCGCGCCCTCCAACACCAATTACTACGCCCATATCGGCGGCTTGCTGGGCGGCGCCTTGCTGGCCCTGGTTTATCGTTTGCTGGCGCGGCGCAAGCTGGAGCAGGCGCACGCCACTTACGTCGCTCCCGCCGACGATGACAAGCAGTTGCTCAGCTTGCAGCAGAGCGCCTATTCGGCCCTGAGCCGGCTGGATTTCGAGCGCGCCCGGCGTGATTTCAGCAGCCTGGTGAGCCGTACCCTGGCGCAGCAAAAGACGCCGCAGCCGGACTGGCTGCTGCAATTGTTCAACCTGTCGAAACAGGTGCCGGCCGCGCCGGTTTTCCACAAGACCGCCGAGATGCTGTTGCGCTTGCCGAAGGGCAGCCTGGCCGAGGACAAGATCCACCAGGTCTACCTGGATTATGTGGCGCGGGCCGAACCGCGGCCGCAGCTGAGCAGCGAGCAGTCGCTGGCGGCGGCCAAGCGGTTCGCCTTGAACGGCCAGCCGCAAACCGCGGCAGCGATCCTGCAGATATTGATGGTGACCGCACGCCAGCACCAGCAATTGCCGCAGCTGGTGCAGTTCGTGGCCCGCGGGTTCATGGCAGCCGGCATGCATGAGAAGGCGCAGCATTACCAGAAAATGCTGCAGCAGCAGTTTCCCTTGAGCGAAGAAAGCCGGCTTGCTACCAGCCCGGGCAATCGGTACTGATCAGGTTTGCGCGGAGCCCTGTCCCAAGCGTTCGATCACATTCTTGTACCGCTGCGCTTCGTCAGCCGCCGGATTGGTCGGCCATTGTGCGATCACGTGATTGAACAGCGACAAGGCGCGGGCATCCTGGCGCAGGTGATCGGACAGCAGCTTGCCGGCCAGGACCAGCACGGCAGGCACGTCCTTATGGCGCGCGGCGCGTTTGTGGAAGCCCGACACGATCTCCAGCGCAATCTGGTATTCGCGCACGGAAGCGGCGGCCGCCGCAATTTCCAGCACGTGATCGGGATTGTCGATCTTGAATTCGGGATTGAGCTGGCGCGCCTGGCGCCAGGCGTCGCCGATGCCCCCGGCCTTGCCCGAGCGGGCCAGTGTAAACAGATGGCGCGGCGCATATTCCAGCTGCTTGCCCTTGTCGCCCTTGAGCATCAGCAGCTTGGCGTAATGGCTCGATAATTGTGCGTTGGTTTGGTCGTAACGCAATTCTTCCCACACCATTTCGATGGCAAGGGTGATGTCGCCATCGCGGATCAGCGCGCCGATCTGCTGCGCCAGGATCTCGTCGTCGCTCAAGGGCCGGTGCTGGCGGCTGCTGGCAAGCGCATTGATTTCAAAATTGCGGTCAGGCGCATAGCCGATCCGCTGGTGGTACTGGTACATCGTGTAGCCCATCAGGTTGAAGCCGACCAGCGTGAAATAAGCGCAGACGAAAATACCCAGGCCGATCAGCATGGTGATCGGCAGTTTCCCAAGGAACAGCGCAATGGTGATCGGCGCGCACTGGCTCAGTATGAAGCCGAAGGCCCACAGCGCCAGGTAGGGCCAGCCGCATGCCTTGATCATCTTGAATACGTTGAATGGATTGATGGCGTCGGTAAAGCTGTGGGTATGTCCCAGCACCATGATGCAGGCCGGCAGCATCAGGTTGGCCAAGGCGCTTCCGAGCAGCCCGAGGAAAGGATGGAGGTCGGCCATGATGCCGACAAAAATCGCTTGCGCCAGCATCACGAAATAGAGCTTGTAGGGCGACATCTTGTGCATGTCGTCCGGTTCGTCGAAATCGGCGTAGCGCAAATTGCCGAGCGAGGTTTGCTCCAGGATCCGGAACGCCTGGCGCATCAGGTCAATCGACAAGCCCAGCCCGACCAGCACCGCGATAATCAGGATGACCGGCGAGAAGCCGTCGTCGCCGCTGCGGCCCAGCAGCCACAGGCCGCTGCCGACCAGGGCGTATACGACAGGACGCCAGACCAGCTGTTGCTGCAGCGGATACAGGAAAAAAAGAGGCAAGCGCTGCCAGAACGGCGTAATGTTGTTGTAAGGATTTTGGCTAAGACTGTCCTGCATGCTGGTTCCCCGGAATGATGCGCAGAGCTGCCTTTGAGCGGCGTTGTCGCTGGTGTCTATTCGTTACATTTTGTTACGTCAAAAAAATGAATGTTAGCATGTGAATCGAAATTTAAATTGCATTAAAGACATATTTATTTATGGCACCGCTGTTGTAAAAATGATTGATGGATTGTTGCGATGCGTCAAAGGGTCCTGCGTTTGGAGTAGAATCATCAAATAGCAGCAAATGTTAAAAATTTTTACATTACGAAGTGGTTATGGAATTTAATAAAGAACTCGATGCACGCGGTTTGCACTGCCCACTGCCGATTTTGAAAACCAAGAAGGCATTGGCGGACATGCTGAGTGGCGAAGTGCTGCGTGTGTTGGCGACTGACTCTGGTTCGGTGCGCGATTTCCAGGCATTCGCGAAGCAGACCGGTAATGATTTGCTGGAGCAAAGCGAAGAAAATAGAGAGTTCATTTTCTTCATGAAGCGTAAATAAGAACGTAAGTTGACTGTCGTTCTACAGCAAGTCCTTGCCCATCAATAAATGCTGCAACCAGCGTCCTGCTGGTCGTGCCGTCCTCGATTTTTGCTCGTTTCCCGCCACCTTGTCCAAGGCAGGCACATCACATTCCCAATGCAGTAAACCGCGCTGAACCTGTCTCGTTTTACAAGAGGCTGGCGCGATTAGTCGATTTGCTCTAAGATTTAATAGAACGATCGTGCTAAATTTCAGCGTCGGATCGAATTCTCTCTTATAATTCCCAATTAAGATTTACGTTAACGTCAATTCAGATTTTTCTATTTTCAATAAAAGGCATAACGATGAAAGTATTGGTACCAGTCAAGCGTGTCGTCGACTACAACGTCAAGGTGCGAGTCAAGTCGGACGGCAGCGGCGTAGATATTGCTAACGTCAAGATGTCGATGAATCCGTTTGACGAAATCGCGGTGGAAGAAGCCACGCGCCTGAAAGAAGGCGGCAAAGTGACGGAAGTGATCGCCATTTCCTGCGGCGTGACGCAATGCCAGGAAACGCTGCGCACGGCAATGGCGATCGGCGCCGACCGCGGCATCCTGGTCGATACCGCCGATACCGACCTGCAACCGCTGGCGGTAGCTAAATTGTTGAAGGCGGTGGCTGACAAAGAACAGCCGCAGCTGATCATCCTCGGCAAGCAGGCGATCGATGACGATTGCAACCAGACCGGCCAGATGCTGGCTGCGCTGCTGGGCTGGCCGCAAGCGACCTTTGCTTCCAAGGTCGTGCTGGAAGACGGCAAGGTCACGGTCACGCGCGAAGTCGACGGCGGGCTGGAAACCATCGCCCTGACGCTGCCGGCCATCATCACAACCGATCTGCGCCTGAACGAGCCGCGTTACGTGACGCTGCCGAACATCATGAAAGCCAAGAAGAAAACGCTGGACGTGTTCAAGCCGGCCGACCTGGGCGTGGATGCCGCACCGCGCCTGAAGACGCTGAAAGTAGTGGAGCCAGCCAAGCGCAGCGCCGGCATCAAGGTGCCTGACGTAGCGACCCTGGTCGCCAAGCTGAAGAACGAAGCCAAGGTCCTGTAAGCGATTGCAGAGCCGGCCAATTTCCAAACCACTATTCAAGAACCAGGCGTAACGCCGCATCATTGCTGGCACGATGCAGGCGAGCCACATATAAATCAGGAGCCCACATGACAGCCCTAGTCATCGCTGAACACGATAATGCCTCATTAAAAGGCAGTACCCTCAACACCGTTACCGCCGCCAGCCAATGCGGCGGCGAAGTCCACGTGCTGGTCGCAGGCAGCAACTGCGGCGCGGCAGCACAGGCCGCAGCCCAGCTGGCAGGCGTCAGCAAAGTATTGGTGGCGGACGCCGCTTATTTTGCTGACGGCCTGGCCGAGAATGTCGCCGAACAGGTATTGGCCTTGGCCGCTGGCTACAGCCATATCCTGGCGCCGGCTACCGCCTACGGTAAAAACATCTTGCCGCGCGTCGCCGCCAAGCTGGATGTCGGCCAGATTTCCGAAATCACCAAGGTCGACAGCCCGGACACCTTCGAACGTCCTATCTATGCCGGCAACGCTATCGCCACCGTGCAATCGAGCGACGCCACCAAAGTCATCACCGTCCGCACCACCGGCTTTGACGCAGCTGCCGGCGGCGGTTCTGCCGCCGTTGAAAATGTCACGGCTGCTGCCGACTTCGGCAAATCGGCATTTGTCTCGCGCGAACTGGCCAAGTCGGATCGTCCTGAGCTGACTGCGGCCAAGATCATCGTATCCGGCGGCCGCGGCATGGGTTCCGCTGAAAACTTCAAGATCCTGGAACCGCTGGCTGACAAGCTCGGCGCTGCCATGGGCGCTTCGCGCGCCGCGGTCGACGCCGGCTTCGTGCCGAACGACTGGCAGGTCGGGCAAACCGGCAAGATCGTGGCGCCGCAGCTGTATATCGCGGTCGGCATTTCCGGCGCTATCCAGCATCTGGCCGGGATGAAGGATTCCAAGGTGATCGTCGCTATCAACAAAGACGAAGAAGCGCCGATTTTCTCGGTGGCGGATTACGGCATTGTCGGCGACCTGTTCGAGATCGTGCCGCAACTGGTGGCCGAACTGGGCTAAGCCGCCGCCGGCGGGCGCTGATGGCGCCCACTTGCCAATGGAACGCATACGGGTGGTATTGCAGGTGCTGGCAGAGTCAGGCCTGGCAATGCCACCCGAATTTTTAGGAGTAGCTCATGAGTTATGTAGCGCCGTTGAAAGACATGCTGTTCGTGCTGAACGAACTGGCCGGCCTCGAGCAGGTCAGCACACTGCCGGGTTGCGAAGACGCGACGCCGGAAACCGTGGAAGCCGTATTGCAGGAGAACGCCAAGTTTTGCAGCGAGGTGGTGGCGCCTTTGAACCGTAGCGGCGACCAGGAGCCGAGCTATTGGCATGACGGCGAAGTCACTACCAGCAAGGGTTTCAAGGAGGCATTCAAGGCATTTGCCGAAGCCGGCTGGCAAGGCGTGCAGCATCCGGTCGAATTCGGCGGCCAGGGTTTGCCCAAGCTGGTGGCGACGCCTTGCATAGAGATGCTGAATGCAGCCAACCTGTCATTCGCGCTGTGCCCGCTGTTGAGCGACGGCGCCATCGAAGCCTTGCTGACTGCGGGCAGCGATGAGCAAAAGCGGATTTACCTGGAGAACCTGGTGTCGGGAAAATGGACCGGCACCATGAACCTGACCGAGCCGCAAGCCGGTTCCGACCTGGCGCTGGTGCGCACCCGTGCGGTGCCGCAGGGCGACGGCACTTACAAGGTGTCCGGCACCAAGATTTTCATCACGTACGGTGAACACGATATGGCTGAAAACATCGTGCACCTGGTGCTGGCGCGTACCCCGAATGCGCCGGAAGGAGTGAAGGGCATTTCACTGTTCATCGTGCCGAAATTCATGGTCAACGCAGACGGTACGCCGGGCGCGCGCAACGATGTTCATTGCGTTTCGCTGGAACACAAGCTGGGCATCAAGGCCAGCCCGACTGCGGTGTTGCAGTTCGGCGACAACGGCGGTGCTGTCGGCACCTTGGTGGGGGAAGAGAATCGCGGCCTCGAATACATGTTCATCATGATGAACGCTGCGCGTTTTGCGGTCGGCTTGCAAGGCATCAGCGTGGCCGAGCGCGCTTATCAGAAAGCGCTGGCGTACGCCAAGGACCGCGTGCAATCGCGCGACCTGGCAGGCTCCGCCGGTGCAGTGACCATCATCCACCAGCCTGATGTGCGCCGCATGCTGATGAGCATGCGTTCACAGACCGAGGCCGCGCGTGCGCTGGCTTATGTCACCGCGGCGGCCCACGATGCGGCCCATCATCATGGCGACGCTGAGACGCGCAAGGCCAACCAGGCGTTTTATGAATACATGGTGCCTGTGGTCAAAGGCTGGTCGACCGAAATTTCGATCGATGTCGCTTCGACCGGCGTGCAGATCCACGGCGGCATGGGCTTCATCGAGGAAACCGGCGCTGCGCAGTTCTATCGCGATGCGCGCATCCTGACGATTTACGAGGGCACCACGGCGATCCAGGCCAACGACCTGGTTGGCCGCAAGACTGCGCGCGACGGCGGTGCGGTTGCCAAGGCCATCATCGCCCAGGTGCGTGCTACGCAAGCCGAGCTGGCGAGCAGCGGTGCGGCTGACCTGGTTGCCATCGGCAAGCAGCTGGCCAGCGGCGCCGATGCGCTGGAGCAAGTGGTCGCCTACGTGGTCGATAACCTGAAGAGTGACATCAAGGGCGTGTTTGCCGGCAGCGTGCCGTACCTGAAGCTGGCCGGCATCGTGCTGGGCGGCTGGCAGCTCGGGCGGGCGGCGCTGGTGGCAACGCAAAAACTGCAATCGGCTGCGGGCGACAGCAATTTCTACCAGGCCAAGATCGGCACGGCGCGTTTCTTTGCCGAACATATCCTGTCCCAGGCCGACGCTTACCGCATCTCGATAGTCGAAGGCAGCAGCGGGGTGATGGCGTTGACGGAAGATCAGTTCTGATCTTTCTGCCGATGTAAAAAAAGCAGCCAGCAGCCGGAAGGCTGCTTTTTTTTGATGCAACGCTGCCGGTTCAGCCGTAGGCGCCGCCGGTGAACAGCAGGTCGAAAGTACGGGCAATGGCGCCGATCAGGGCAATTGCGCCGCAACCCAGGGTCAGCACCACCAGCAGCACCACAAACCAGCTGGAGTCCGATTTGCGGCCGGAGTCCGGGTTATATTGGGCATCCCATTTTTCATCCGGGGTCAGCCCAATGACCAGCGACTCGATACAGGCAATCAGGCCCGAGATAATCAGCGGCCCGAACAGGAATGCCGTTTGCTGGTTTTGCCCCCATGACATGTAAGCCAGCAAGGAAATTGGCAAAGTAGCAAGGTGCAGCCAGCCCCAGGCGTCCTTGATTCCTCTCAGGTAGAAGCGATGCAAGCCGATGCTGCCGAATACGGTAGCCACGAAAGTGGCGAGGGTCTTGTTCTTGTGGGGTTGGGTCATGTGCGGGATGGATGGGGCTGGAACATGTAAAAAAAGAAGGCAATCCTTGCATCAAGTGGGAATATTGCTAATATACTGGCTTGGCTATCGCCACTGATGTTTCCGAGGTGCAGCATGCGCGTCGGAAAGCAGATTGAGGGCGTAGTGTACAGCCTGCTTCAATAGAATGTCACTTTGATAGTCAGGCCCGCTCGCGGCATAGCGCCGCGGAGCGTTTTAGAGCCCTGCAAATACCTGTTTGACGTAGTGAAACCACACCCATGGCCTGCTTTGGTTGCGGGAGCGGCTCACTTTGCGTTATAATTTGCGGCTTTTTCCGTGTTCGAACACTTTTTGGAAACATTATGGTCGTTATTCGTTTATCCCGTGGTGGCGCAAAGAAGCGTCCTTTTTACAACATCGTGGCTACTGATTCGCGCAATCGCCGCGACGGTCGCTTCATCGAGCGTATCGGTTTCTACAATCCGGTAGCTTCCGGTGCAGAAGAGACTTTCCGCATTGCTCAGGACCGCCTGACGCATTGGCAAGGTGTTGGCGCGCAATTGTCGCCGACCGTTGCACGCCTGGTTGCCGACGCTGCCAAGAAAACTGCTTAATCAAGCAGTTTGAACCGCTAAGGAAGCCGATGAGCGCGTCAGTAAACTTGTCGGCCACAGCACCAGCTGGAACTGCAATACCTCCAGATTTGGTGGTGGTCGGTTACATTACTGGCGCCTACGGTATTAATGGCTGGGTGCGGATCAAACCGTATTCAGCGGATGCAGATGCACTGTTGCACGCCAAGACATGGTGGCTGGGCCGGCAGAATTCGCCGGAATTGCACGATGTCGAGATGATGCAGGCGAAAAACCACAGTGGCGACATTGTGGCGCGCCTGATGGGTGTGGCAGGGCGCGATGCGGCCGAAGCCATGAAGGGCAGTGTGGTGCATATCCCGCGCAGCCATTTCCCGGCGCTCGCCGACGATGAATTCTATTGGGTCGACCTGATCGGCCTGGTGGTTGAGAATCTGCAAGGCGAGCATTTGGGCGTAGTCGCTGACCTGATGGACAATGGCGCGCATCCGATTCTTCGGATCACGGCGCCGGCAGCCGCGGATCAAGACAAGGCCGCGCCGGAATTATTGATTCCGTTTGTCGAGCAGTTCGTCAAGACGGTTGATCAGCAAGCAAAGAAAATCACGGTTGACTGGGGACTGGATTATTAAATCCGGAGCTGGAACCAGGCAGCCAAAGCGGCAAACAAGATCGCAAGCGAAACAAGAAGGTGAGCGGTATGCAATTTGATGTCGTCACACTGTTTCCCGAGATGTTTGCCGCATTGACGCAATCGGGTATTACCCGCCGTGCGTTTGAACAGAAAAGATGTGAGCTGGCGCTGTGGAATCCGCGTGATTTCACCACCGACAACCACCGTACCGTGGATGACCGGCCTTATGGCGGCGGCCCCGGGATGGTGATGCTGGCGAAACCGCTGGAAGCGGCGATTGAAGCGGCCAAGGCGCGCCAGCTGCAGCAAGAGCTGCCGGCGCCGAGAGTCGTCTACCTGTCGCCGCAAGGCCAGCCGCTGACTCATCAGCGCGTCATGGAGTTGCGTACCGAACCCGGTTTGGTATTGCTCTGCGGGCGCTATGAAGCGGTGGACCAGCGTTTGCTGGATCGTTGCGTGGATGAAGAGATCAGCCTTGGCGATTTCGTGTTGTCCGGCGGCGAATTGCCGGCGATGGCGTTGATGGATGCGGTGATCCGGCAATTGCCGGGCGTGTTGAATGACGGCGCCTCGGCGGTCGAAGACAGTTTTGTCAACGGCTTGCTGGATTGTCCTCACTACACCCGGCCGGAACAGTACGAAGGCGTGCCGGTGCCGCCGGTCCTGCTGGGCGGCCATCACGCCGAAATCGAGAAATGGCGGCGCCGGCAGATGTTGTCGGCAACGGCAAAAAAACGGCCGGACCTGATTCAGAAGTTGCGTGCCGCCGGTTTGCTGAGCGCCGCCGATGAAAAGTTTTTACGGAATATGGATTGAGTGCCTGGCCAATAACCGAGCACGCGGTCCGTTGTAGTAGGCAGCAACCAAGCAGTAAGCAAGCAGTAACTAGGGGAGGCCAGCCGGCCACCTGTGTATCAACCCCATCCTCTACTGAGCAGTGCCTGGCAAAAAGCCTTGCACAAAACGGCGTCAGCAAGATGGTATATGGAGCTAAAAATGGACTTGATCCAACAACTTGAGCAAGAAGAAATTGCCCGCCTCGGCAAGAATATCCCTGATTTCGCACCAGGCGATACAGTCGTGGTCAGCGTCAACGTAGTCGAAGGTACGCGCAAGCGCGCCCAGGCTTACGAAGGCGTCGTGATTTCGCGTCGTAACCGTGGTTTGAACTCCAACTTCATCGTCCGCAAGATTTCTTCCGGCGAAGGCGTTGAGCGTACATTCCAGCTGTATTCGCCACTGATCGCTTCGATCGAAGTCAAGCGTCGCGGCGATGTCCGTCGCGCCAAGCTGTACTACCTGCGTGAGCGTTCCGGTAAATCGGCACGTATCAAGGAAAAACTGCCACAACGTCGCAACGCTGCAAAAGCTGCACCAGCAGCAGAGTAAGCCGTTGTCATGCAGGCATAGGTATTGCATGAAAAAAGGGGCGCCGTCAGGCGCCCTTTTTTCATTTGCGCTTTATGATTGCTGCAGGCTGGCACCGAGCCGCATATTTTTTAGTTGTCGTAAAATAAAATGGCGCTAATTGTTATTAACTGTGACGACGATAGGCCATTCGCGGTCATCGCGGTAAAGTATCAAAAGATTGCTAGATTGTTAGAGGAATTTTCTTGGTTAAATTGACTTTCGATCCCCTGATGCTGCCGGTTGATGCGGTTGCCGGCGAATCTGCGCTGGCAACCGAACGGATGAGCGCGGCATGGCTGCGGCAACGCTTCGCGCAGCAGCCGGACTGGCACCCGGAGCATATCGATAGCCAGACTTTGCAGCGCATGACGCAGCTGCAGGGCAAGCCGGTGACGCCGGCATCGGTGCTGATCCCTATCGTCATGCACGAACAGCAGCCGACCTTGCTGTTTACCCAGCGCGCAGCCCATCTCACCGATCATGCAGGGCAGGTCAGTTTCCCCGGCGGCCGGATGGAAGAGAGCGATGCCTCGCCGGTTGAAACAGCTTTGCGCGAAGCGGAAGAAGAGATTGGCCTGGCGCGCAGCCAGGTCGAGGTCATCGGCAGCCTGCCGGAATATTTTACCGGCACCGGCTATCGCGTCACGCCGGTGGTGTGCCTGGTCAATCCGCCGGTCAGCTTGCGCGCCGATCCTGACGAGGTAGCCGAAATTTTTGAAGTCCCGCTGGCGTTCCTGATGGATGGCTTGAATCACCAGTTGCGCAGCTTCGACCTGCCGGACGGCTATCGCCGCACTTTTTATGCAATGCCCTATGAGCGCTTCTTCATTTGGGGGGCGACGGCTGCCATGCTGAGGAATTTGTTTCACTTCCTGCGCGCTTAGATTTATCGTGTGACGCCGCAGGCAGAAAAAATACGGAAAACAAGTTCAGTACAAGTTTGATTCCGCGTGTGTGCTGCGTTATCGTATGGGATACTGCGATTTTGGACGTTATGGCAAGACCGGTGTGCCGCTACGAAGCGGTCATGAGACGGGATCTTGCAGTGCTATTGCTTTACTTATAAGGCTGGTTAATGACATTTCTCTCTATTCTGTTTGCATTGCTGATCGAGCAACTGAAGCCGCTGCGCGCGGACAATCCCGTGTATGCGTGGGTCAAGCAGTTTGCGGGCAAGATAGAAGCGTCATTTAATGCGGGGCAAGCGCGCCAGGGCCGTTTGGGATGGTTCTGCGTGATCCTGGCGCTGACTGTGCCGACCGCGCTGGTCTACTGGCTGTGCGCCCACATCGGCCACTGGGCCGCGCTGCTGTGGAACGTCCTGATCGTGTACCTGACCCTCGGCTTCCGCCACTACAGCCATTATTTCAGTTCGATCCAGCTGGCGCTCAACACCGGCGACGACGCCACCGCGCGCACCCTGCTGGCCGAATGGACCAAGCTCGACACCGCGGATATGGATGTCAGCGAAATCTCCCGCATCGCAGTGGAAAAAGCGCTGATCACCACCCACCGCCATGTATTCGGCGTGTTTTTCTGGTTCCTCATGCCGGTCGGCCCGGCTTGCGCCGTCATGTATCGCGTCGCCGAATACCTGGCGCGCGGCTGGAACGAGCCGGACCACATGCGCAATGAAGCCTTCGGGCGTTTTGCAGCCCAGGCGTTTTACTGGATTGACTGGATTCCGGCGCGCATGACGGCCGCGGCATTTGCGGTGGTCGGCAATTTCGAGGATGCGATCTACGCCTGGCGTAATTTTGCGGATCGCTGGAAAAACGAAACCGACGGCATCATCTTGTCCACCGGCGGCGGCGCCATGGGAGTATTGCTCGGCACGCCGCTGGAAACCGCGATTGCCATCCTGCCGGCCGATGCATCCACGGTTGATTCGACCGCGATGGAAAGCGAAAGCCCGCCGGGCGACGTGCCGACGCCGCGCGCGCTGCAAAGCACGGTAGGCCTGGTCTGGCGCGCACTGTTGCTGTGGATGTTCCTGTTGCTGCTGTTGTCGGCGGCGATCTGGTTCGGCTAAGCAGGGCCGGCAGGCGACTGCGCCAGATGGTGTCTTGGTCTTCTATAAGATATAATACGTAAGAATCGCTTACGTAAATGAGTTACGTGAAAATTGTAGCTTGCTTCTATCAGAGGTTAAGCAAATGTCTGTAGCAAGCGTTATAGAAGAAACGAGCTGTACGCATGGCTGATACCATCCAACCTCCCGACGCCCCCGCCCGCGAATTTTTCATCCAAGGCATTACCAGCGATGGCAGGCAGTTCCGTCCCAGCGACTGGGCTGAGCGCCTGTGCGGCGTCATGGCCTGTTTTCGCCCGGAAGGGTCGGGCGGCCGCAACGCCCACCTGCAATACTCGCCGTATGTGCGGCCGGTGCTGCTGAACGGCGTGCGCTCGGTCGTCGTCAATGAAGACCTGCGCCAGATCGAACCGCTGGCTTACCATTTTGTGGTTAATTTTGCGAAAGACAACGATCTGCAGATCCTGCATGCCTGCCTGTTGCCGGATGCTGAAACAGCAAAACCTGCCTGATTTCTTGCCTGCGCCGGCAAGGGTTCTTGCCCCACAGCTTTTAGTTGATTTGCGGCATTAAAAAGAAATCGGCGCGCGACGTTCTCCAGTAAGAAGACCGTGTAATATTTCGCCTATTGTTCGCAATGGAGTAGAAATGTTTCGTCGTGGCTCGTCAATCTTCATACCCATTGCCTCTTTATCCAGTTTGATATTGGGTCTGGCCATTACGCTCGGCTTGTTTGTCTCGGTACGCCACCTCGAATACGAAAAAATGGACGCCGAATTCCGGCGCCTGGCCAGCGGCCACCTGAAGGCGGTAGTAGATGGCCTGGATTCCCTGGTCCATGAACTGGAAACCGTGAATCGCCTGTTCCTTACGGTGGATGATGTCAGCCGCGAACAGTTCCATACCTTCACGGCGCCGATGCTGCGCCGTTCTCCCTTTATCAAGTCATTGACTTTCCAGCGGGTGCTGACGGCTGCCCAGCGGCCTGCCTATGAAGCCGAAATGCGCAAGCATTTCCCCAATTTCGCGATTCGCCAGCTGAGCGACGGCAAGCCCGTGCCGAGCACAGGCCGGGACCAGTACCGGGTGGTCGACTATGTGGAGCCGATGACAGGGAATGAAAACGTATTCGGTGTCGATGTCGCTCCCAGCGTGTTGCAGGCAGAACCGGGACAGCGTGCGCGCGACTCCGGCTTGCCTTCGTCCACCGATCTGTTTGCGTTGCGCTCCTCCAGCAGCGACGGCAAGCTGGCGCTGATTATCCTGATGCCGGTATATCGGCACGGCGCGGCGCTGGATAGCATCGAGCAGCGTCGCCTTGCGTTGATGGGCTATACCAGCGCGGCACTGCGGGCGGATGCTTTCGTCAGCAGTGTCCTGTCGCGCGACGGCGTGCAGGCCCGCGAAGATTTCTACCTGCGGGTATATGCCAGCGCCAAGCCGGAGGAGAGCACGCTGGTGTATCGCCAGGGCAATCCGGTTGCCCTGTCCAACGCCAGCGACTGGCTGCCCGCCTGGCTGCTGTACGACGCCCCGCAAGACATGTCGCAGACGTTCGAGCTGGCCGGCAAGTCCTGGTATATAGAAGCGTCGGCGCCGCCGCGCGTATTTACCAAGAAGAACGCCGGATCGATCCTGGTGCTGATACTGGGCAGCCTGCTGAGCTGGATGGGCGCCACCTACCTGTATTTCCTGTCGACTCGCTCCAAGCGGATCGAACAGCTGGTGGATGCCCGCACCCAGCAGGTCAGGCTGGCGACGCAAATGATGAAAGAGGACATCGTCGCCCGCAAACGCGCCGAAGACGCCTTGCAGCTGCGCGAGCGCGCCATCGAGTCGAGCGCCAACGCGATCATCATTTCCAGCGCCAAATTGCCGGACTATCTGGTCGAATATGTCAATCCGGCCTTCGAACGGATCACCGGCTATACCGCCAGCGAGATGATCGGCCGCAACCTGGAGATGCTGCACGGCGACGACCACGACCAGATCGGCCTGGAGGAAATCCGCGCCGCATTGCGTGAAAAGCGCAGCGCGAACGCGGTGTTCCGCAGCTATCGCAAGGACGGCACCTTGTTCTGGAACGAACTGTATGTGGCGCCGGTGAAAGACAGTTCCGGGCGCGTCAGCCATTTCGTCACGGCGCTGTACGACATCACGGAAATGAAGAGCTACGAAGCCGAGCTGGAGCACCAGGCCCGCCACGATACCTTGACCGGGCTGGCCAACCGCAACGTGCTGAGCGACCGGCTGAGCCAGGCGATCGTCTACGGCGAGCTGTACGGCCACCGGGTGTGGGTGCTGTTCGTCGATCTCGACCGCTTTAAATTCGTCAACGATACGCTAGGCCACAATGCCGGCGACCTGCTGCTGAAGGAAGTCGCCAGCCGCCTGAAGGCGTTCACGCGCGAAGCAGACACCATCGCGCGCCTGGGCAGCGATGAATTTGTCCTGATCCTGCCGGAGCGCCTCGAGGAAGAGCTGAGCGTGGGCCTGATCCAAGGCATGATGGATGCGATCGCGCGTCCCTTGCAAATCGAAGGCTACGACTTTTTCCTGAGCTGCAGCATCGGCGTTGCGGTCTACCCGAATGACGGCGAAGACCCGGAAAGCCTGCTCAAGCACGCTGACATCGCCATGTACCGCGCCAAGGAAATGGGCAACAACAATTACCAGTTCTATACCGCGGCGATGAATGAACGCGCGCTGGAACGCTTGCGCATCGAGGGCGACCTGCGCAATGCGATGGAACGCAAGGAACTGCTGCTGTACTACCAGCCGCAGGTGGATTTGCGCACCGGCCGCATGGTCGGCATGGAAGCGCTGATCCGCTGGAAGCATCCGCAGCTCGGCATGATTTCGCCGACGCGCTTCATCGACCTGGCGGAAGAAACCGGCCTGATCGTGCAGATGGGCGCTTGGGTGATGCATACCGCCTGCGAGCAGAACAAGGCATGGCAGCGCATGGGGCTGGGTTACCTGCGGATGTCGGTGAACCTGTCGACGCGCCAGTTCTTCCAGCAGAACCTGGTGCAGCAGGTCGCCAAGGTGCTCGAAGAAACCGGGCTGGCGCCGCACTACCTTGAAATCGAATTGACGGAAAGCCTGGTGATGACGGATGTCGAGCTGGCCGTCGGCATCCTGAATGACTTGAAATCGATCGGCGTGCAACTGTCGATCGACGATTTCGGCACCGGTTATTCAAGCCTGGCCTATCTCAAGAGTTTCCCGATCGATGCGCTGAAGATCGACCAGTCTTTTGTGCGCGACATCACGGTTGACCAGGACGACGCGGCGATCGTGGCCTCGATCATTTCCCTGGCCCATAACCTGCGCCTGCAGGTAATCGCCGAAGGTGTCGAAACCCAAGAGCAGCTATCTTATCTGCAGCGCCATCGCTGCGATGAAATGCAGGGTTTCTATTTCAGCGAACCGGTATCGGCGGATGACATCGAAGCCATCCTGCGCGAAGGAAAAGTATTACCATAAGACTTTGTTGGCGCCCTTTGGCTACGGATTTTGCGGATCTGCCGGGCGTCGTCACTTTTATGGAGATGAAATGGCTACCAGCAGAACCGAACGCGATACCTTTGGCAAGATTGAAGTCCCGGACGAGCGGCTGTGGGGCGCCCAGACCCAGCGCAGCCTGCATCATTTCCATATCTCCAGCGAGCGCATGCCGCCCGAATTGATCGTGGCGCTGGCGGCGGTCAAGCAAGCTTGCGCGCAAGTCAACCTGGACCTCGGCAAGCTGCCGAAAACCCAGGCTGCCGCCATCATCCAGGCGGCGCAAGAGGTCGTGGCGGGGCAGCATCCGGACGAATTTCCGCTGTCGGTGTGGCAGACCGGTTCCGGTACCCAGAGCAACATGAACATGAACGAGGTGCTGGCCAACCGCGCCTCGGAAATCCTGGGCGGCGTGCGCGGCGAAGCGCGCCTGGTGCACCCCAACGATGCGGTCAACCTGAGCCAGTCCTCGAACGATATCTTTCC
>Ga0182005_1000316_pt1 | contig 29083 bp, 26 predicted proteins | sample Sormic07211103_1_FD_123021 | JGI IMG/M metagenome (GOLD analysis project Ga0182005, IMG submission 123021) | Rhizosphere microbial communities from Sorghum bicolor, Mead, Nebraska, USA - 072115-103_1 MetaG | ecosystem: Host-associated > Plants > Roots > Rhizosphere | place: USA: Nebraska...
CGCCGCGAAAAAGGTAGTGATGTCATTGGTGGATGAACTGGGTTTTGACCCTGTGGATGCGGGGGATATAAAAGATTCCTGGAAACAGCATCCGGGGTCTCCGGTTTACTGTACGGATCTGACAGCAGGAGAAATTGCAGAGAAGCTGGCGGCATTGAGGGAGGAAGACAGGGTTGAATTAAATAAAGCCCGGATCATCCGGGAAGAAGCGGCGATTCAGAAATATGGTCATTTATAGGCGTATCTTTGCCTTAAGATGATAGAAATTTTAGCGAACAAAAAGGCGGTAATTTTCGATATGGACGGTGTTGTCATCGACAGTGAAGGTTTCTGGGCAGTAGCAGAGCGGGAGGTGTTTACTTCACTTGGTGTAGCGATGACGGACGCGCATTGTCAGCTGACCCGGATGATGACCGTTTCAGAAGCGTCGCAGTTTTGGTTTGATCAGTGTCCGTGGGTGGATGTAACAACGGAGGAAGCGGCACAAATGGTGGTTGACAGAGTGATTGAGTTAATCAAAACCCAAAGTTGTGAGATTGCCTATGTGCGGGAGTTTATTGAGTATTTAAAAGGCAATGGATATTTGATCGGACTTGCAACGAATTCGCCGGAATTTTTTATTCCCGTGTGTCTGGAGCGGGCGGGAATTGCGGATCTGTTTGATGCCGTGTGTTCTGCGGAAAATGAAGCGAATGGCAAGCCGCATCCGGATGTGTACCTTACCACTGCGGGAAAACTGAATGTACGACCGGCAGAGTGTGTGGTGATTGAAGATTCCTATCATGGATTACAGGCAGGAAAAAGCGCCGGGATGACGGTGGTCGGATTTACAAACGGAAATAATGAACTCCTGTTTGATATTGCCGATTACATGTTGCATAGTTATAAATTTGAGAACCTGGCAGGTGGAAGAATACGATGATAGCCATTATGATCATTAAATAGAAAAGTCTTCAGACAGTTATTCTGAAGACTTTTCTTTTAAATATTAATGACCTTATTGTTTGAAGAACTCATTCATGGTATCAAAGAAATCTTTCGTCCATTCTTCAGTCGTTCTGGGCGCATCATCCACCAGAACTTGTCCAACTACAAACTGATACAATTCCTGCGTCAGGAACACCATGTAATTGTTCTCATCATAAGTGATCAGGTAAATCCTTTCCTGCTTGTTTTGTAAAGCAAGTTCTGCATTGATCATATCAGCATACTTCACGAAGGTTTCTCCCCACATCAACATGCTGCCTTCGGACAGGCTATACTGCTTATCATTCATCGTGATGAAATGACTGGTCCCTGTATAGCTATCATCCACATATTTTGCTTCGAACCCCATTTTATCAAACAAAGGCTCCATCTCTTCCAGTAAACTGACTACACCCCCTTCTTCAAATAACTCCTCACAATCTCCGCAGTCGTAAAACCGTTTATCTATAGAAGCCGCAGATTCGAAACCAGACATGAAGATGCCATCTTCGTCAAAATTCTCTTCAATCGTTTCTTTGATTTCTTCCAGTTCTGCAGCGTCAGTATAGGAGAAATAAGCCTTTTCTGTCAGGCGGTTCACAAATTCTTTACCATTCATGGATGACAATTTGGTGCAACTTAGGCAATTTACCTGAAATGGATCACCAGGGTATGTTTGTATTTTCCCAACTGGTATAAGTGCCACCCGGATCGTCTGGGCCGTATAGCGCAACCCTAACGACTTCTCTTGACCCGTCTTCCACTGATTCCGTTCCCTGGAAATTATTCAGCGCGGTGCTTGTAAAGCCCGGTGATACCAGGTTTACTTTGATCCCATCGTGCTCATGTTCTATCATCATGGAGAGTGCCATGATATTCATAGCACTCTTGGAACCCGCATATGCGGGGGTAAACATCTTTCTGTACGGGAAAGATGGATCTGCATTCAGGGTCATTGACCCAACAGCACTCGATACATTCACAATACGTGCGTCCGCTGACAGCCTTAAGAGTGGCAGCATAGCCTGATACACCGCCAGTGGTCCAAATACGTTTGTTTCCCAGATAGCGCGTACTTCGTCGAGCGATACGGTGCTTGTACCATACAGGGTGGCATAGTTCTCCAGTGTAACGTCATTTCTCCCGGATCTGGAAATAGCTGCGTTGTTCACCAACAGATCGAGCCGGCCGAATTCGGTATGGATGTATGCTGCGGCAGCAGCAATAGATGCAGCATCGGTCACATCCAACTGTATAGCAATAGCGCCTTTCCCGATCTCATTGGCAGCCATCACGCCATTCTCAAGGTTGCGTGAACCCACCAGTACGGTGACACCGTGTGCTACGAGTTCTTTTGCTACCTGCTTCCCGACACCCTGATTCGCCCCGGTTACCAATGCTATCCTATTGTGTGAAATCGTTTCCATTATTTAGATGTTTTGTGATTTCACAAAGTTGGGACGCTGTGCATAAATAACTGTAGGCGAAACGAGGCATCTTGTAGGTGAAACGGGTTAATACCGGATCGTGCACACTACAGGGAAATGGTCTGACGGAAAACGCAGGTCTTTGGAATCTGTTAAGACGGCGTAGTCCAGTACTTCTATATTATCGTTTACGAACACAAAATCTATTCTGCCTTCAGTGACTACTTTCGTCCAGTTATGATATTTGAAATCCTGGAAAGTACTGTCTGGCCCATAAGGTGGTGTTTTGGATACCAGTTTTGCATCTCTGAATTGTTTTACCATCGTGCCATAGGCGCTGGTGGTGGGATTTGAATTGAAATCGCCGGTAATGATCACGGGTGTACGGCTGTCGGATAATGCATGGATCTTTTCAATGATCATCTTTGCCGCATTTTCTCTGGCCAGTACGCCTTCGTTGTCAAAGTGTGTGTTGAAGAAATAGAACTCCTTGCCGGTTGCTTTTTCTGAGAGGTGTGCCCAGGTGCAGATGCGGATATAAGCCGCATCCCAGCCTTTGGAGGGTACGTCCGGTGTGGGTGATAGCCAGAAGTTACCGGATGTGAGCAGTTCGTATTTTTCTTTATTATAGAAGATGGCGGAGAATTCACCGCCTTCTTTTCCATCATTTCTACCTACACCTACATGGGCATAGGTACCCATTGCATCGAGGTCCTGCATCTGATCGATGAGCGCTTCCTGCACACCGAATACATCGAATTTATGATACCTGATGAGGTCGCGGGCCATGTCTTTGCGGTGAGGCCATGCATTGGCGCTGTCATACGCAATATTGAGGCGAAGGTTGAAGGTAGCTACTTTCATAGTACTGATCTCCTGGCTGACCAGGTGAGGTGCGATTTCCTTTTGCCAGATGCGGTAGCCTACCGGTTTCATGTGCAGGTGGTCTTCTTTGAAGATCTCTGGTTTGAGCGGCATCATTTTGCTGTATACATCTACGAAAGAAGTATTGGGCTGTGTGGAAAGGTATTTTTGGATCGCCTTGTTGCTCTTCACCATTTCGGTCAGTAACCTTGCTCTGCTGGGACTAGGTTTGATAGAGATGTAGGTAATGGGAACGGTCGGCATCTTCGCACGGATCATGGAAAACAATGTCTGGAAGCGTTTCAGTACCAGTGGTGCCTTTACTGTATCGGAAGCAAGATCGTTCTCGCCGCAGTAAATAACGATCTGTTTAGGATGATAGGCAAAGATGATATCATCAGCATAGTGTATGACATCCATCAGGTTGGAGCCACCGAACCCGCGGTTGATGATCTTATGGCCCGGGAAATAATTGTTGACATCCTGCCAGTAGGTAAAGGAGGAGCTGCCAATGAAGAGTATTTCATTGCCTACCGGAACATCCACGGAGTCTTGTTTCTTAAATGCCTGAATGTCGTCGTAATAAGGATAGTGCTGTTGGGCATAGCTATTGCCAAACATGCAGATGCAAATGATTGCAACCAAAAATCTTCTCATGGAATATACTTTAGTATATAGTGATAAAATCGGTTAAACTTACCCCATGAAAGTTGAAAAAAATCTATCTGGAACTACGTGAGCGCATGATAATGGTCGTACTATCTCTTTTCACTACCTCTGTGTTCAGCACGGTAGAGAGTACGAAGAGGGCATCATCCAGTGAAGAAATGAGGATCGGCCCGTTGACAGTTCTGGTACTGAGTTCAGGGTCTTCCATGATTATTTTCTTCCCGAAATTGTCTTCGAGATATACGAGGATGTCACTCACTTTAGGATCCTGCAGGATCAGGCGCTGGTTTTTCCAGGCACTGAATTTCTCGGGGGAAGTATGGGTGGTCGTGGACCGTTCCTCCTGATCGTTATACGAGACGATCTGGCCGGGTGTCATGATGATATCCTGTGATTTGCCGTTGGCGAAGGAGAGTTTGATCTTTCCGCTTTGCAGCACGATTTCCGTTTTGCGGCGTCGCTGCCTGATATCGAAGATAGTACCGAGTACGGTTACCTTCAGGTTTTTTGTGTGTACGACGAACACTTTAGTATGATGTGCGACATCGAAGAGGGCTTCCCCTTCCAGCCAGACTTCGCGGGTGGTATAGGTGATCTTTGAATTAGCGTTCAGGTCCACCTTGGACCCATCCGGAAGCGTTACCTGTTTTATTTCCCCGAAACCGGTGCTGGCTATGAACTGTTCGTTGCCGCTATGGTGCAGGAGGAACCAGCCACCTGCCAGCAATATAGCGCCTGCTATTACAGCAGCAGCCCTGAGTACAAGGCGGCGTACCACGCCACGACGTTCAGGTAATGCCTGTATGAGTTGCAGTTGTTTCTCCCAGGAGGCTTCTACGGCTTCATCTGAGGGGGTGTGGGTAGCAAACGAGATACTTTGCAGGTATAAGCGGGCGTTCTCTATGGTTTCCTTTTGCTGCGGAAGGGCATGGATGACCTGCTGCCAGTATGTTTCATGTGCGGCTGACGGCTGGTATACCCACTCCTGGAAATAGGAATCCGAAAGAAAATCGCTTTCCTTATAGGTTACATACTTATATGTTATGGATTCTTTCTTCATTCTATTATATATAGTATCCGGAATGGCCGTTTTTACCCCAACAATTTTATAAAATTTGTAAAAAAAGCAAATATTCAAATAAAAGTAATAAGATCATGAACTTTTCTTTCAGGGCTAAAATGCTCCTGGCCATGATCTTGTAAGTGGCTTTGACAGATATATTGAGAATGGCAGCTACCTCCTTATAAGAAAGTCCTTCATAATACATGAGGAAGATCGCTTCCAGCTGCCGGCCGGTCAGTGTTTTAATTGCCTTTTGTAGTTTGATTTGCAGCTCCTCATTTAGTTCATTGCTGACGATGACGTGCTCGCTGGAGAATTCAAACGCCTCCTCGGCAGACTCACTAAACACCATTTTATCGTGCTGCCTGATCTTTTTGATAAGTACGTACCGGAAGGAGGAGTAGAGATAATAATTGGGTGAATCTACATGCGATAATTTTTCCCTTCTGTTCCACAGATCAAGGAATACCTCCTGTATACTGTCTTCTATCAGGTGAATGTTGGTCGTAAACTTCCTGCCGTAATTATAAAATCGTTTGTAGTATTCTTTGTACAATCCGGCGTAGGCGTCAATGTCGCCTGTCAATATCTGTTTAAAATCCGGATTGTCCATTTTTGTATCGGTGGTGTTAGGAATAAGATACAAAATTATAAAAAATAGTCTACCCCCCATTTTAAAGATAGCCGGCTATGTTAACATATTGTTACCGAGGTCTACTGGTAAATAGAAAGAATGTGAAATAAATAGCTGATTGTCACTATCTTGCGGAACTTATTTTAAAGGGGGAAAACAATACGTGTATTTTGTACGCTCATTTTAGTGACGAAAAAGTTATTAAACGGTGGGGTAATTTTTTCGGTATTCAACACTTCTCTACAGATGGAGCAAATTCCACATTATCTAAACGAAAAAAATCCAACTATGACGCTGCGCTATTTTAAGCGGTTGCTTGTGGTACTGTTTCTGACTGTCGGCGGTCAGGTGTATGCACAAAAAGCTGTCCCTGTAATTGATGCCTTGAAAGCTATTACCCGCGAGTACAAAGCCGATTTTGTCTATGATCCGCAGGTAGTAAAGAAAAAAACAACCACCTACAACATCACCAACTTTGGGGGAAAGAAGCTGGAAGACGTATTGAAAGGAGTATTGTATCCGAATGATCTTGTATTTCTGTATGTAAAACCTAACTACTACACCATCGTAGAAAAAGACAGGGTAGGTGAATACCAGGCTCCTGAAAAGAAAACGAACGAAGAAGAAACGCACGTAGCTCCAATTGTGCAGAAAATCAGAGTAAGCGGTATTGTCACAGATGGTACACAGCCTATTCCCAATGCGACGATTTTAGAGAAGGGTACTGGTAATGGTACTATGTCCAACCCGGATGGAACCTATGCAATCACTATTGCAGGTCCCAATGCAACACTGGTTTTTTCGCTGGTAGGCTTTGCTACCCATGAAGAAGTGGTGGGCGACCGCACCAGTATTGATGTAAAACTAGATGCATCTACCAAACAACTGGGTGAAGTTGTTGTAACGGCACTCGGTGTAAAGCGTGATGAAAAAGCACTGGGGTATGCGGTGCAATCTGTAAAAGGAAACACGTTGCAGACCGTAAAGGGCGTGGATCTCGGTACCTCACTGACCGGCCACGTTTCTGGTCTGAATGTAAAGAACTCTACGGAGTTCAACGGTACGCCTACGCTGGAGATGCGTGGTGAGACGCCGTTGCTCGTTATCGATGGAGTACCCTATGGTAATATGACCATGCGTGATATTCCGACGGATGATATCGAAAGTATTAACATGCTGAAAGGCCCTACCGCTGCGGCATTATATGGCTCCCGTGGTGCAGCAGGTGCGGTGATGATCACGACGAAGCGTAGCAGGGAAGATCGCCTCACTGTAGATGTAAACAGCACCACCATGTCCAACCTGGGTTATCTGGCTATTCCTAAAGTACAGACTTCCTATGGCCACGGTCTGGACGGTAAGATCGCGACGGATTATGTATGGGGTCCTAAGCTGGACATCGGGCAGACCGCTACCCAGTGGAACCCGGTTACCAAGCAAAGCGAAACCATGCCACTGGTATCAAGCGGGAAGGATAACCTGAAGCACTTTATGCAAACAGGCCTGATCACGAACAATAGTATTAGTGTGACAAAAGGTGGTCAGAATGGTTTCTTCAGAGCTGGACTGAACCATATATATAATAAAGGTCAGTTCCCTAACCAGAAACTCAATATCATTAACTATACCATGAGTGGCGAAATGAAAGTGGGCGATAAGTTTACACTGGAAAGCCACATGGGATACACCCGTACCACTGCACCGCAACTGTGGGGGAGTGCTTATAATCAACAGGGATATATCTACCAGATCTTAATGTGGACGGGGCCGGATTACGACATCCGCCAGTATAAAGATTATTGGGTAACTCCAAATCAGAAACAGAACTGGTTGTATACTTCCTGGTATGATAACCCATATCTGATCGCTTACGAAAAACTGAGAAGCACTGAGCAGAATAAGATGAATGCAAGTTTGTCTATGACGTACAACTTTACAAAGGATCTGAAGCTCATGTTTAGAAACGGTTATGACTATTATAAGAACGAAGATGTAGTGCGTAACCCTGCGGGAATCAACTCTACCAGGGGTATTACGATCGGCAATACCTTTGGATTTGACTGGAGTGGCAAAGGTTTGTATGGTCAGAACCAGAGCTGGGGAAATAGTATCAACAGTGACCTCTTGCTGACCTATAACAAGCAGGTGAAGAAGTGGAATTTTGACGCGTTGGGTGGTGCAAGTATTTTCTATTATAAGCAGAGGGAGCAGGGTGCCAAGACAAGAAATGGTCTGGCAGTACCGGGTTGGTACTCCCTGGCGAACGCCGTACCTTCTACTACTGCAGGTGTGGATGGTATTGTCAACAACTATGGTACCTGGTCCAAACAAACAAATTCACTGTATGCAAAGGCGACGCTCTCCTGGAACAGTGCCGTATTCCTGGATATTACAGGAAGAAATGACTGGAGTTCTACACAGGCAGCAAATAGCCGCTCTTACTTCTATCCGTCTGTGGCTACCAGTGTACTGATGTCTGAGTTTATTAAGATGCCTTCCTTCATTAATCTGTGGAAGTTAAGAGGTTCCTGGACCATGACTAAAACACCGCTGGATGTATATGCCAATAACCTGGCGTATACTATTAATAACAGCTGGGGTACTTTGAGTGCGACCACGCCGGATAACCTGTCAGGCAGCAACCTGTTGCCAACGACTACCAGAACCTGGGAGTTCGGTACAGCGGCTTACCTCTTTAACAAACGGGTGCATGTGGATGTAGCGTACTTCACTAAGTTGTACTACAACAACCAGATCTCCCAGACACTGGCCCCTTCATCAGGATATGCGACTACGCTGATCAACACAGATGAAACCTATGCACGTCGTGGTGTGGAGATTACCATAGACGGTACCGTGATGAAGAAAGAGAAATTTATGTGGAACTCTATGGTGAACTTCTCTACACAGAACAGGTATTTTGTAGATATTGATCCGGTATATTCAGCCAAGAACCTGTGGACGAAGAAAGGTGGTCGTAAAGATGTATTAGCTTACACTGAAAAGGCGCTCAGAGATCCGAATGGTAATGTGATTCATCAGGCGGGTCTGCCTATGTTGAGTAGTTATACGCAACAGTATGGTTATACGGATCCTAATTTTGTGTTCGGTTTCATTAACAACTTTACTTACGGTAACTGGAATCTGGGTATCAATATCGATGGCCGTATTGGTGGTAAGATGTATGATTATGTCTATGCAAAGATGTTTGATACAGGTTCTAACCCTGAGACTGACAACAATCATCGTTATGATGAGGTGGTGAATGGTTTGAAGAATTACGTGGGTAATGGTGTGAAAGTGACAAGTGGTGAAGCGACTTACGACAACTATGGAAGGATTACCAGTGATACCCGTCAGTATGCGCCGAATGATGTGGCAGTGAGCTATCAGGCTTATGCACGTAAATGGGGTAACTCTTACCAGAACGGTGTGATGAGTAAAACTTTTGTAAAGGTGCGTGAAATTTCTCTGGCCTATATGGTGCCACAGAGATGGTTTGGTAAGTCAGGTATTAAGAATGCGTCTCTGGCGCTGACTGGCCAGAACCTGTTCCTGTTCACCAATTTCAAATTCTCAGATCCGGATGTTGATACCGAAAATATGAATGCGCCTGCGCAACGTATGGTGGGTATGAATGTTAAGGTTGGCTTCTAAAATTATACTATCATGACTAAGTATACATCTAAAATAGCTGTAATGGCACTGGCAGCTGGCATCGGTTTCAGCAGCTGTACAAAAAAGTTTGACGACATTAATACCAATCCTGACAAGGCAACTTCTGCATCGTCAGAGTGGCTGGCTACAAATATTCTGACTGCTGTAACATCCAGTGATATTTCGTTTAATAATAACTTCCGTCAACCTTATACTTTGGGGAAATATATTGGTTGGACGGAGAAGGTGAGTGATTACCAGTATAACAAAATGGTAAGAGTAGATTTTGGACGACTACTGGTACTGAGGGATGTAGCACCGATGATAAAAAATGCGACTTCTGCCGATCTTCAACGGACTTATGATGGTTTTGGCCATTTTATCCGTGCATGGCAGTTTTTCCAGACGACGATGCAGGTAGGGGATATTCCCTATTCTGAAGCTATTCAGGGTGCTACAGGAGTAATACAGGCAAAATATGATACACAGAAGGAAGTGTTTCAGGGGATATTGAAAGAGCTGGATCAGGCAGACTCATTGCTGAATGGAGCAGTTAATTTTTCCGGTGATTTTATTTATGGTGGAAAGGTAGATAAGTGGAGAAGACTGGCGAATAGTTTCCAGTTGTACGTGTTGATCAATTTGTCTAAAAAGACAGGTGATGCCGACCTGAATGTGATCAATAAGTTTAAGACGGTGGCAGCACGTCCGTTGATGAGGGATTTCAATGACAACTTTGCGGTGACTTATACGGCGTCTGCAGGTTATGCTTATCCGTGGAGTAATACGGCGGCGCAGTTGAATTCCTTCCTGGATTACCCTGTATTATCAGGTTATTTGCTGGATCCGATGAAGGCGGCTGCTGATAAGCGTTTGTTTTATATGGCGGAGCCTTCTCCTGCGCAGATTTCATCAGGATTGTCATCATCAGATTACAATGCTTATCTGGGGATTGATCCGGCAGATGAATTGGGCGGGATTGTGAAAAGTAAGACGAACGGGAAAACATGTGCGGTGAACAAACGGTATGAGCAATTGTACAATGCGGAGCCGGTAGGTTTGCTGAACTATTGGGACGTGCAGTTTATACTGGCGGAAGCGACAGTGCGTGGATGGATTGCAGGTACAGATGCGCAAACCTATTATGCGAATGGAATCAAGAGCCATATGGGCTTTTTGGTGGCGCATACACCGGATTCCTATACGCATGGAATGGCGATGGATGAGGCGTATATCAACGCTTTTCCAGCTACGGTGCCGTTGACTGGAACGGTGGAGAACCAGATTAATCAGATTATAACGCAGAAGTATATTGCAGGATTCTTCCAGAATTCAGATTACAATGCCTGGTATGAGAACAGGCGTACAGGGTATCCGGTATTTACTTTGAATACGAATACCAATCTGAATACGCCGGCATCAGCGTTTCCTTTGAGATGGATGTATCCGCAGAAGGAGTTGGATTATAATGCGAAGAATGTGAGCCAGGCTTTGGCGAATCAGTTTAATGGAGATGATAATCCAAGTAGTGCCATGTGGTTATTGAAATAAGCTATTTTTTGTGGGGGAGAAGCCGTCTCGTTTTTTGCGAGGCGGCTTTTTTTGCTATTTTTGAGGGGCTACTTATGCAATAGCCCCGGATCAATTACCGGAATTTTATTTCGAATAAATAAGGCCATTGCTTGCCCGTTACGAGGAAGCTTGCTCTGGCACTATCATATGCGATACCATTGAGTACGTCTTCGTTAGGATCAGGCAGCAGGGCTGGGTTGAATACCTTGCCACCATGGGCGAAGATATCGGTAAGGTCTGCTTTGGCCACAACACGGCCGGTTTGTGCATTTATTTTCAGAATATTATTGGTCATGAATTGGTTGGAGTAGATAAATCCGTCTACGTATTCCAGTTCGTTGATGTTGTCGACCGGACCATTCAGATCTGTTACACTCAGGGTCTTTTTTACCTGGAGGGTATTGGGATCGAGAAATTGCAGGTTGGATGAACCCGTGCTGGCAATGAGGCTTTCACCGTCGTGGGTAAGTGCCCAGCCTTCTCCTGGCCATGGGTATTCGGCGATTTTATTGAAGGTGTTCAGGTCGTATACAAATACCTTGTTACTACGGTAGGTGAGTTGGTAGATTTTGTTGCCGAGGATGGCGATACCTTCTCCAAAGATGGATTTGTCGATATAGTGTTCTCTGATTGGTTTACCCGTGGTAAGGTCTATCTGGGCAAATTTGCTGAAACCTTCGCGGCCGGTGCTTTCGAAGAGTTCGTTGTTATGTACTAACAATCCTTCAGTGTAGGAGGAGGTGTCGTGAGGAAATACATTCACAACGGTGTATTCCATGAAAGCGGGGGCAATATCCACGGTGGTAGCAGTGGTAGTGCTTGCAGGCGTTTTAGTGCCGTTGTCGCAGGCGGTGACAATAGTTGTGACAGATACTGTTATACCTAATAAATAACGACATTTCATGTTCATATATACTAAACTTTAATTTTCCCGGGGATGTAAGATAGTATAATTAATATCACTCAATATATGTAAAGAGGTGAAAAAATGGGGTGGGTTACATTTGTAGCAAAAGATAATCACAAAATATGGTGATTTGGTAACTTCATTACCTTCCTGATTTTTACTTTCATTTATTTTTACAGCATATGAAATTGTTCACCCTTTTATTATTGACGGCCATGACTGCTTTTGGGCAAGAGCCGAAACTTGACCTGGTTATTAAACATGCAAAGGTTTTTAATAGCAGAACTGGTAAGTTAGCCTCGAATCAGACGATTCTTGTTAAAGATGGCATTATTGTGGGAGTTGGCAGCGGGAGTAAAGGCTACCCTGCTCACCGGGTAATTGATGCTGGCGGAAAGCTGGTGACACCGGGGTTTGTGGATACACATATCCATCTCACGGATGTTTATCGGACGCATGGGCCATTGCCTGCGCATTTTTCGGAAGATTCGGTGGCGCTATACAGAAAGTGGCTTGCGGATGATTATTTACCTTTTGGGGTGACGTGTGCCATGATTATGGGGCAGCCAGAGAGCTGGTTGCCGCCTGTATTGAGTTGGCATCATGGCGAGAATTATCCGGATGTTTATACAGTGGGTGGGGCGTTGGTGTCGAATCAGGGGCGGAAGCCCTATATCAACCATGTGGTGGTGAATAGCCCTTGGGAGGCTAAGCAACAGGTGATTGCGCATTATAAGCTCGGGTTGCGGCATGTGAAGCTTTATTGGAAATTGAGAAGAGGGGAATTTGAGGCAGCGTTTAAGACGGCGGATAGTTTAGGAATGAGGGTATATGGGCATATTGATCAGCATGTGATGTTTATTGATTCAACGTTGGATATTGGGTTGCGGAACTATGAACATATATTGACTTTGGTGAATAGTGTTGCATTGAATGAGGCGGATTTTAATCAGGATATGCAGCAGTATTACCGGCCGGGACATGGAAATGGACAGGTGGAACGATTGGAGATGTTTCGGTTTGTACATGATAAAAATCCGGCTGTTTTGGATAGTTTGATTGATAAGTTAGGCCGTCATCATGCGACTTTTTCTACATCCATACATTTGATGGCGGAGCCTTTTGGGTTGACTTATTTTTCTAATCAATTAGATACTACTTTATCAGTAGCGCAGGTGGAGCGGTGCAGGGAGAATTTTAAAATTTTTATGGGGTATGTGAAGCAGGCATTTGATAAAGGGATTATGTTGAGGATTGGAACGGATTGGCCAAATGGGGGGAAGGCGATTGTGTCAGAGCAGTTGTTGCTGGCGGAGTACGGGTTTTCGGTGGCGGAGATTTTAAAGATTTCCACGATGAATGGGGCTGTGGCGCTGGGGATGGATGGGGAGTATGGAGTAATTGAGAAGGGAAGGAAGGCGGATGTGTTGATTTGGGAGAAAAGCCCGTTTGACAGGTATGAAAATTTTCGGAGTGAGAAGATGATTATTAAAGACGGAGTTGTCTTTGAAAATAAAAACTAAAAAAGGGGATTTACCCGCAGCCATGGTCGGATGATAAAACTTTCCGACCATGACTGGGATTTACCCGCCCTCCTTATTCTTTATGATATTTCGTATTTCGCTCATCCTGTATCACCCCTTTCCAACCCAATCCATACCCAAAATCATATTTATGCCCGTCCGCATCTTCATAACACTCCATATCATACGGCACATCCTCATTTTGTTTCTCCACGGTGATCATATCTTTCGGCATTTGTAAAGGCAACAATCCGGATGGTTCCGTTTTCCCTGAAATGATCTCCATCAACGCACTTGTAGACACCCCAAAATGTACCAGCAAACCATCCACCTTTTTCTCAAACTCTCCAAAGATCATGGGTTTCCCTACATTCACCGCCACTATCACCGGCTTCCCATTCATCACTGACCTTGTATCCAGGATAGCCTGCAGATCCATGAAATTGCTGGCTGTAACCACCTTGTCTTTGTACGACCTGTTCTTCACTTCCGGTGCTACCACCGGATCGCCCGCAGCAATACTTTGCGCCCTTGCATCAGTTGCCTTGTACATACCATATTGCAGCGTGATCGGTACATACCCATTCCCACCCGCTTTTCTGTCTTCTGCACTATAACCGTTTTCTCCACTTTGTGGGCTGGAGACAAACACAATGGCAAAATCAGCTTTATCAGGTGAATTGGTGATGTTATAGTATTTCTTAACGGTATTGGTATCCACCGGATAATCAAAATGAGGTAAGGTGGCCATTCCCCACCAGTTCTTTACCATCGGGTAATAGATCTTCGGAATATATACCGTTTTCCGGCCATTTACAGGCAGTACATTCGCATGATTCTTCAACATGACGACTGACTTCAGCTGTGCATCAAAACCCGCTTTCATATAGTCAGGATTGCCAACAATCGCCTTGCTCTTCTCCGGATCCAGGTAGGGGTTCTCAAAAAGCCCTACTCTAAAAATATTTTTCAGCAAACGAACAGCCGAACGCTGGAATCTTTCTTTCATAAACGCTTCTCCATGTTCTTTCACACCCATCTGGTAAGCCGCAAGCACAGGCTTTATATCATTATTCCCTCCAAATTGATCTATTCCCGCCATGATAGCCTGGTAGTGCCTTTCATCCACTGTTTTTGCTTCCATCCCCCACGGCTTTCCTTCAAATTTGTCCGGCGTAGCACCCTCATTGCCGGTAATCAGCCAATCTGTGCAAATCACGCCATCAAAGTGATATTGCTTTCTGAGCAGATCTGTGAGCAGGTATTTACTAAACCCGTTCCCCACGTTATTCCCTGCCGGGTCAATGCCGTAAGAGATCGTATAATAAGGCATCACAGCCGCTACTTCTTTTGTCTTGCCGCTTAGTTGTAAGGCGCCTTTTACAAAAGGATCGGTGTGCGCGGAGAAGTTCTTTCCTGGATACACTGCGAATTTGCCATAGGCAAAATGCGCATCTCTGCCCCCTTCTTCGGGGCCGCCACCGGGCCAATGTTTTACCATGGCATTGACGCTGGTCCAACCCCAGCCGTCTTTGATCTCGTCGGCACCGGTGGAGGTCTGGAATCCATCTATATATGCCCTTGCCATATCTGCTGATAGAGCAGGACTTTCTCCAAAGGTGGAAATCAGCCTGTACCACCTGGGTTCTGTAGCCAGATCCACTTGTGGTGATAAAGCCGTGGTGATACCCAGCGCCCTGTATTCTTTGGCAGCAATGCTACCGAATTGTTGTACAATATTTGGATCAAAGGTAGCGGCCAGGCCAAGCCCATCGGGCCATTGAGAGATGGCGCCGCCGGCTCCGGCATTAAATTCCGCATTTGACTGGGTCACGTGCCGAGGGTCGGAGCTGTTGTTCGCCGGAATACCTAATGGCAGTCCTTCCGCATATGCCTGCACATTATTGTTCCACTCCGCTGCTACCTCGGGGCTCGCCACTGTCGTGATGAGGATATGCCGGAGGTGATCATTTTTCAGGAACTGTTTCTGCTGATCGCTGATGGCGGAAGGGGCGGCACCGCTTTTACTGAACGGCTGACCATTATAGGTGCCACCGGCAAAACCGGATTCATGAGAAGGGATGGCCTGATGAAGACTATACAACATGAGTCCCGCCATCTGGTCGACCGTCATTTTAGATACAAGATCTTTGGCCCGTTCATCAATTGACAAGCGCCAGTCCTCGTATTTGTCCAATTTTCCGTTCTTATTTAAATCTTTAAAATGCAGTTTACCGACGGTCAGGATCTTTACTCCCGAACTACTGGCATAACCCAGTGTGGGACCTTTAGGATTGGCAATAGTAAGATGATCCTGACCTTGAACCAGCATCACTCCCAGTAAAAGTGATAATGTGATTATTCCCTTTATCATTGAGTAGGATTTTTTTCATGTAACGTCGAATTAGTGGGCATCGGGTATTAATGCCTCGAATCGAAGCAATGATAAAGATATTTTCTGGAATTTCAAGGGTAATGTGTCAGGAGGCGCTTTTTAAGCAGCATCAGATTGACCCTGAAAAAGTCGTAACACATGGCTACAACCAGGATGCCAACAGCAATATAGAAACAATGATAATGTAGCTTTATGAAGGCAAAGCCGCCAATGATACCGCCCAGCAGGAAGAATAAAATGATGGTCAGCCTGAGAAGGATCTTCTTTCGTACCCGGGGGTATCCCATATAGGCTGCAGCCAGGTCGATGCCCAGGTCGGTGAACATGCCGGTCAGGTGAGTAGTTCTTACAGCGGAACCCGAGATGACCGATACCAGGGCGTTCTGCATACCCATTGCAAAAAGGAGGCTACCGGCAAAGTATTCTGTCTTGACGACACTTTTGTCGAAGGTGTGCCCAAAGTAGCCGACCATGCACAGGATGATTATCTCCACCAGGATAGGAAGGGTATAGCCACCTGTTTTGGCCAGATAGAGGCTGGAGCAGAAAGCGCCTGACAGAAAGAGCACCAGCCATAGGGCAACCATTCTCACCGCACGCAGGTCTCCTTCGGTGAGCTTTACTGCAAGTAAGGCGGCGTGCCCGGTGATGTTTGTCGTGAGGACGAAGAAACCCAGGAATCCTGATGCGTTTACAAATCCGGCAGTTAAACAGAGTAGTACTGCTAACCGGATGTTTTGTCTGAAGCTTCTTTGTTGTCCCCGGTGTCTGAACATCTTATATCATTTTGATCCAACAACTAAACAATGTGTTTACATCACACTTAACCATTTGATAAGCGGCAGGAATTCTCGTATGTGAGCTCTGGTAAGTAGCGAGGCGTGTGCCGGCAGGCCTTGTATCAAGCAGGTTATAGAGGAATCCTGCATAATATTCGTACAGACTTTCAGAGTGGGCTATTGTATTGTCTATATATAAACTTTCATCTACCAGGTTTTCGTAAAATGGGTTGTAGAAATAGAAATGGTCAAAGGCGGAGAAGTCGAGTTGTGTGAAATCACCATGAATGAATGAGGTATTGGTGAGACCCAGGTCTTGTTGTACCTGGTTCGCAATGTCGACCAGACTGCTCCGTTGTTCTACCCCGTAGAAGTTACAATCAGGTGCATGATACCCTGCATTCAGGCAGAATTTACCTACACCAGCGCCGATATCGAGAATACTGGCACCGGGTACGGCGCCAAGAAATGCAGCTGCCTGTTGGGCAATCTCTATGGGTGTCCAATGCAGGTATGACAGGCGGCGGATTTGAAGCGGATATAGCTGATCAAAGTGCTTGTTGGTAGAAAAGAACTCTTCTTTTGTAGTATTGATTATCATGCGCTGTCCTATAATAAATTGTACCTTTGATTAGCCGGCAAAGTTACCAACTTCTGATGGGTGTAACTTTGCAAGTTGTCAATTAGAAAGTTGATAAAAATTAACTTTTATGAGTTTAAAGGGGATATTTCCGATAGATAAGTGGATCTTTCGCTCCAGGTCAATTATGGAGAGTTTATCTGCCGATGAGATGGAAAGGCTGTTATCGGATATGGTAGAGCAGGTGTTCAAAAAGGGGCAGATCATTTTCAGAGAGAATAATCCTGCTTTTGGTATTTATTATATCCAGCAGGGCAAGGTGAAGAAATACAAACAGGATAGAAACGGGAATGAGCATATTATTTATGTAGCAAATGAGGGGGAATTGATCGGTTATCATCCTGTACTCGCAGGAAATACATATCCTGACTCTGCTGCTGCTCTGGAAGATAGCCGGATTGCGTTTATACCGAGAGATGCTTTTCTGTCTGCAATGGAGTGGGCGCCTAATTTATCCAAACATTTATTGAGCGCGCTCAGCTATGAGTACAGTGTGCTGGCGAATAGTCTGTCGATAGTGGCGAAGCATTCTGTGCGGGAGCGACTGGCGATATCGTTGATTGTACTGAGAGAGAAATATAAAGTGTCAGAGCAGGATACGAGTGACGTATCGATTAATATTTCGAGGAAAGATCTGGCGAGTATGACGGCAACGACGGAGGAGAATGTGGTGCGGATCCTGAAAGAGTTGAAGGAGGAGGGGATCGTAGGAACGCAGGGGAGGAAGATCATTATTCATGATGTGAAGGCATTGGTGCAGATGGCCAACTATCAGTAATTGACTGAAGGAATCAGCTGAGGCGATCACCCTGTATTTGCTCTTTCATTTATCAATTGCCCTTACAATACATCCTTTATTCCTGTGAACAGACGAGCAGCAATAGCTTTACACAAAAACGAACTGGATACCCTTGGTGTGGAAGTCCTCACCATGCAAAAGACTGATAACTGTATCCAGGATGCGCATCGGGATGATCATTATATGCTCATCCTTTTACAAAAAGGTACCATCATTCTTGAGGTAGATTTTACTCCCATTCGTTTTAAGGGCCCCTCACTTTGCTTTGTAGCACCCGGCCAGGTACACCGTTACCTGGAAAGAAAGCACTTCTCCGGCTTTTTTATTTTTATCGACACCAGTCTTGTTGCCGACCAATATCGCGGCATCTTCGCTACCTACGAACATTTCCGGCAGGTGGTTCCGATAAGTGAAGATGATCTTATGTTTTCCTGTACGCTATTCCTGAATCAATTACTATCGCAGGAACGCCATTCTTTATCAGCAGCTATTGTCGCCAGCCAGGTGCATACTTTGCTGGGTATTGCTTCCGCCCATGTGATGCAATCCGGCGTAGCGGGAGAAACGAATATTGGTCAGCGCTATAATATCGCGAAACAATTTAAGCAGTTAATTAAGGAAAACTTCAAAACGCTTAAACAGGTACAACAATATGCTGCTGCGCTCAATATCACACCCTTGTACCTGAATGAGGTGATCAAAGAACTAACAGGCTTTCCTGCCAGCTTCTGGATTCAACAGGAGGTCATACTCGAAGCACAGCGTATGCTCTATTATACATCGCTCGATGTGAAGCAGATTGCCTGGGAACTGGGGTATGAAGATCATGCGTACTTTTCCCGTTTTTTCAAAAAGCACACCGGCATGACGGCACTAGCCTTCAGAACTAAAAACCATGATTTGTCCAATCATGCCCATTGATTGGCCTCCTCTCACACTTTCACTCCCACCTAATTTTGCCTGCAGATTAAATATCGAATTATGCAGGAACAAAAAAGAGTTTTTTCATTGATCTTCCCGGTTATTCTGGCTGTATTTAGCATTTTCCTTACCATGGGAATTGGTTTTGGGGTATTGCCACAATTAGTTCATGCGCAATTAGGTTATAGCGATATCATCGTCGGGTTGGTTTTAGGTGTGGAAGACATAACAGCCCTTTTAAGCCGCTCAATGGCTGGAAAGAACACTGATCAAAAAGGCGCCAAATCAAGCGTGATAAAGGGTATTTACTGGACATTCCTGGCAGGTGTTTTATATATCTGTGCGGGGCTCACTACCAATATGCCTTTGATCGCTTTATTGCAACTGATCATCGCCAGGGTTTTTCATGGTATAGGCGAAGGCTATTTAATTACCGGTGCGCTTACCTGGGGTATTGGACTTACCGGCGTAGCCCGTACCGGCAAGGTAATGGCCTGGGTAGGAATCTGTATTTATGGCGGCATCGGACTGGGGGCACCCTTAGGTGAATTAATGAATAGTAATTGGGGGATCCTCGCTGCCTTTGTTGGAATTATCCTGTTCCCTGTTATCGGCTGCTTACCTATCATTAAACTGCCTGCTATTGCGGCGCATGCAAAACAGCAGCAAGGTTCCTTCCTCGATGTGCTCAGTGCCATCTGGAAACAAGGTGCTTCCCTCGCGCTCTCCGCTGTTGGCTATGGATGTACGGCATCGTTTATTACTTTATTTTTCATGTCCATGCACTGGGGAGCAGCTTCACTGGCATATACTGTTTTTGCCACTACATTTATTTTAACACGTTTATGTTTTGCTTCTTTCCCGGATAAATACGGTGGCCGTGTAGTGGGTACCTGGTCACTTGTTATAGAAGTTGTTGGACAGTTGATATTGTGGCTGGCAGTCACCAAAACCATGGCATTGGTTGGCGTGGGGCTTTCCGGTATTGGCTTCTCACTGATGTTCCCGGCTATGGGGGTGGAAGCGGTGAAGAAAGTGGCACCTGAAATGCGTGGTAGTGCGATGGGGGCGTTCACGGCCTTCGCTGATATAGCCCTGGGAATAACAGGTCCGGTTGCGGGTTTGATTGCCAGTCTGCTGGGTTATCATGCTATCTTCCTGTTTGGAGCAATTTGTAGTGTAGTTGGGTTATTATTAATCATTCGTCATCAGCAGCGTGTCTCACTCAATTAATGAGACACGCTTTATTTTTAATTTTCATTGAGTCTTGAGGAAGAAGTTATAGCTGTATCCCTTCACACCGTCAACAAAACCCGGTTGGACACCATCTGCACGACTTCGTCAATAAATCAAATATTACTCCTCTTCGGTATTAAAATACCTCATATGTCTTATTTTGAATTAAATTACAAAATAAAATATCATATAATGCTGAGAAAGATTGGAACAGTATTGTCATTATTAATTTTCGTCAGTGTTGCCGTGAGTGCGCAACAGTATAGTGGAAAATTGAAGATTGAGAAGCTGGTCGATACCAGTGTCAACTCAATAGGGCAGAAGATTGCTTATCCCCAGTTTAAGGATCCGAAGGTGACCATGTGTAAGATTACCTTTCCACCGGGCGAAACGACCGGGTGGCATAAGCATTTAATCCCTGTATTTTCCTATGTGTTACAGGGGAGTTTGACGGTGGAGATTGAAGGGAAGGGGAGTGCGGAGTATAAGGAGGGAAGTAGCTTTGTGGAATCCTACGATACGTATCACAGGGGAACAAATAAGGGAAATACAGATGTGGTGTTGTTCGTAGTGTATTTAGGTGGAGATGGACAGCCACTGGCAATCAAGAAATGATGTTTTAAAAGTTATAAGAAGGAGATTTATTTTATTTCACCCCTTCGTGGTTAAATAAAATAAATCTCCTTAATTAAACGACTCCCTAAATGCCAGCGGCGATAACCCCGTTCTCCGTTTAAACAACTTATTGAATGATTGCGGATACTCAAATCCCAACTGATAAGCAATTTCCGCCACCGAAAGATTTGTTAGCGACAGCAACTCTTTCGCCTTCTCCAATATCCTATCCTGTATGTGTTGCTGGGCACTCTGCCCCGTCAGCGATCGTAACATATCACTCAGGTAATGTGGCGTCAGATTCAGGCTTCCCGCCAGCATCTCAACAGTAGGAGGACCATTATGCAACGCCTTGTCATCATTGAAATACGCATGTAACAGCTGTTCCAGAGCAGCCAGCAAATCATGATTCACCGCCCGTCTCGTAATAAACTGTCGCTCGTAAAACCGTTTGCTATAATTCAGCAACAACTCTATCTGCGATAGTATAATCTCCTGTGTATGCTTGTCAATATGCTGATACTCCTCATCAATCTTCAAAAAAATCTCCGTAATATTTCGCTCCTCCTTTTCCGAAAGCTGCAGTGCCTCATTCACCGCATAAGAAAAGAACCCATATTGCTTTATCGCATTCGCCAACGGATGTTTATACAAAAAATCAGGATGCACCAGCAACGCATATCCCTCGCTATAATCCTTATCCAAAATCTCACCGGCGGTCAAATCCAGTGACTGCACCTGTTTAGGCGCTACAAAGGTCATCGTACCTTTGTCAAAATCGTAATACTGCTGCCCATATTTAATTTTACCCTGCACCCCCTTTTTAAGGGAGATACAATAAAAATTGACCGCATATTGTTTCCAGACGGTCACATCTTCCAACTGTATATCCATCACGCGGAACACACTCACCAGCGGATGTAAAGGCGCTGGAAGATGTGCCAGCCTGTGAAATTCTGATATGGATTCAATGATTGTCATGACTGCTTCAAAAATTGTTGCTTAATCGCCTGCCTAAACCCTTCACGTCCCAATTGCTCATGCACCGCATTCATCTCTTTCGCATCCGCTCCCGCAATATACCGAATCTGGTCTTTACCGTCCGTAGCCGCCTCATACACTACTTCCGCGATCTGCTCCGCCGACGATGCACTCGCCATCATCGTATCAATATTGCTGACCATCCCATCCTCCAATGCCTGATACGCCGGCAAAGAGCTCTTATCCAGCGACCTTCCCAAAAACTCTGTCCTGATGCCGCCAGGCGCTACCGTTTTAATCCCGATATTGAATAGGCTCAATTCGAAAGACATACCTTCTGACCACCCCTCCACCGCAAACTTCGTCGCATGGTACAAGGAGTGTAGCGGAAAGCCCCATATGCCCCCAATGGAAGTCGTACTGATAAACACACCACCCTTCCGCTCCCTGAAATGGGGAATGAACGCCTGGGTCACCAGGATCACCCCTAAGAGATTCGTATTAATCTGCCGGCTTATCTGGGCGTCACTCATCGCCTCTAATGGAGACATCAGCCCATAGCCAGCATTATTAAACACCACATCCACACCTCCCAGGGAAATCGCCTGTTCTACCGTGGAGGCAATCTGCTCCTTATTGGTCACGTCCAGTGGCAGCAGGAACACGTTGTCCAACTGATTCAATTCGGTTTCCTTTTCCGGTTGCCGCATCGTGGCAATCACTTTCCAGCCCCTGGCATGGAATAATCTGGCTGTCGCCTTTCCTAATCCGGTTGATGCCCCGGTAATAAATATTGTCTGTTGCATAATGAGGCAAAATTGGGAAGGATTTACCCCCCGGATGTTTCCATATTGAAGGTTTGTGTGTCCGGATTTACCCTCCACACTAAATAAAACCTCCTTATATCACTTTTCCGTAAGATATTGCAATCAGATTTCTTGTAACTTGCCTGCGAAGAGGCTAAATTTGTACCGGAATTGAACAAGATATATCTAATACTGATATCAAATTATGATCATAGAACCTAAAATGCGTGGCTTCATTTGCCTGACAGCTCATCCAGGCGGTTGCGCTGAAAACGTAAGAAGACAAATAAACTACGTCGAGTCACAAAAACTCCCTAACGGACCAAAAAAAGTACTGGTAATCGGCGCTTCCACCGGTTTTGGTCTTTCCTCCAGAATCACTGCTGCCTTCGGTTGTGGTGCCGCCACCATAGGCGTATTCTTCGAAAAAGAACCCCAGGAAGGTAAAACCGCTTCCGCTGGTTATTACAACACTGTCGCTTTCCATGAGGAAGCGAATCGCGCAGGCTTATATGCTAAAAGTATTAATGGAGACGCTTTCTCAAAGGAAGTGAAGCAGGAAACCATTGACCTGATCAGGCAGGACCTTGGAACCGTAGACCTGATTATTTACAGCCTGGCTTCCCCGGTTCGCAAGCATCCGGAAACAGGCGTTTTACACCGCTCCGTATTAAAACCTATCGATCAGAGTTATCAGAACAAAACCGTTGATTTCCATACCGGCATTGTTACAAACGTATCTATCGAGCCAGCGGCTGGCGATGATATCGTCAATACCGTTGCTGTAATGGGTGGTGAAGACTGGCAGCTGTGGTTAGAAGCCCTGCAGGACGCCGGTGTACTGGCGCAAGACGTTAAGACCGTTGCTTATTCCTATATCGGCCCTGAGCTGACCAACCCGGTTTACCGCCATGGTACCATAGGTAGAGCGAAGGATCACCTGGAAAACACCGCTGCAAAGATCACTGAGCAGCTGAAAGACCTGAATGGTAGCGCTTTCGTTTCTGTGAACAAAGCCCTGGTTACCCAGTCCAGTTCAGCAATTCCGGTAGTTCCGCTGTATATTTCCCTGCTGTATAAAGTGATGAAAGAGAAGAATATACACGAAGGTACTATAGAACAAATGTCCCGCCTGTTCCACGATCACCTGTATGCAGCACAACCTGCGGCCAGGGATGAACAGGGGCGTATCCGTATCGATGACTGGGAACTGCGTCCTGATGTACAACAGGAAGTATCCGACCTGTGGAAAGGTGTTACCACCGAAACAATCGCACAGATCGGCGATCTGAAAGGGTATAGGGAAGACTTCCTGAACCTGTTTGGATTTAGTGTTCCCGGCGTAGATTATACTGCTGATGTAAGTGAAATGGCTATTATTAAATAAGACATCCAGTAAATAGAAAAAGGCTTGATAATCATCGATTATCAAGCCTTTTTTGTATAAATAATTTTATAGCTCCCTATAAATCACCTTATTTTATTTATAAGTTTCCAGGGTTGACCTTTGCAATATGGAAATCTTATCACAAGTGCAGCAAGCCCTGAACTTTATTCATTCGGTGGATGTATCACATATTGAAGACCCGTTGCAGGCAAGAAGGGTCTTTTATGATCAACTGGCCCCCCTGGCCGGAGAAGAAGCACCCGTTTGGTTGGTGGAGGACAAAACGATTAACCAGCAGATACAAATAAGGATATACCGACCCTCAGACCAGCCAGTTCTACCTGCCCTCATTTTCTTCCATGGTGGCGGATTTAATTCTGGTAGTCTTACATCCCATGACCGCCCTTTAAGACAACTGGCCAATTTATCAGGAGTCGTGATTATTGCCGTTGACTACCGGCTGGCGCCTGAATATCCGTTTCCCCATGGGTTGAATGATTGTATCGATGCAACGGAGTGGGTGATTCACAACGCTGCTGCCCTTCGCATCGATCCAAACCGGGTCGCGGTAGCAGGGGATAGCGCTGGCGGGACCCTGGCAACAGGCGTAGCGCAAAGACTACCAGCCATCGTTTGCCAGGTTTTGATTTACCCCGCCATAGATCCGGCGTTACAGACAGCTTCATGGACACAATTTGCCGATGGCCCCGTCATTACTTTTGATAGAATGAGGAAGATCTGGGTAGATTATGCAGGCGCAAACAAAGCGGCAACACCGTTATCCCAGGAGGATTTGTCAGATATGCCGGATACTTTTGTAATTACAGCAGAGTATGATCCGCTGGTAGACGAGGGAATAGCCTATGCGAAGAAATTGCGGCAGGCACATGTAGAAGTAAGAGAGAAAGTATATCCGAAAATGATCCATGGATTTTTTCAAATGGCCGGCGTAATAGATGAGGGGAGGGTAGTGATGGAGGACATCGCTAAATATATCCGGCATAAATTGAAATGATGACGGGGTACATCTCTGCGCCCCGTCATCATTTAGCCCAATACAAAAACCGCCTTTCCTACCACCCCTCCACGCAATACCTCATCATAGCCGTTCTTAAAATCTCCAAACCCATACCGCTTCCCAATCATTACCTTCAACCCGCTCTCCGCCAACACACCCAATTCCTTCGTCGTCGACTTCAAAAACAACAACTGATACCTCTTCCCTGCAAACAACTTTCCAATCATCTCCTTAATACCCGGCGATGTATTTACATACACCCCGTCCTTACTCAATATCTTCTTCGCTGCCTTATAATCCATCTTCCCTGCCAGATCTACTACCACATCGAAAACACTACCGGCCACATTTTGCTCCTTATAATTCACCACGATATCACTCCCCAATCCACGCGCCAATTCCTCCGCTTTAGGCCCTACCACCGCTGTTACAATACCTCCCGCCTTCTTTGCCAGCTGAATCGCAAAAGGTCCAATGCCGCCACCCGCACCATTGATCAACACCTTCATACCCGGTTTCACCTGTACCAACTTCCCAAAGATCTGCATCGCTGCACCTCCAGCTACCGGCAATGCTGCTGCTTCTTCAAAAGACATCCCCACCGGCTTACGTGCAATATCCACGGTCTTCACTGCTACATACTCCGCCATCGCTCCTCCCTTAAAGATCGACGCTATCCCAAATACTTCATCACCTTCCTTATACTGCGCATTCCCCTTCACAACTACTCCCGAAAAATCAATCCCCACTTCCTTCGGAAACTTCTTCCCACCCATCATCGTCAGCTCTCCCTGCCACAGTTTCCAATCCAGCGGATTCACAGACACCGCCTTTACTTTCACCACTATCTCGCCAACAGGCATCGGTGCCTCTACCATTTCCAATACTTCCGTGCCGCCAAAACGGCTATAACTCAACTTTCTCATAAAACTGGGTAATCCGTATAACCCACCGGACCAGGTGTATAAAGTGTACTATAATCAGGTGCATTCAATGTGGCCCCAGCCTCAATTCTTACATCGAGATCCGGGTTGGCCAAAAAAGCCCTTCCAAAAGCTACTAAATCTGCAAAACCCGCATGCAATGCCGCTTCCCCCGTTTCCGGTGTCAGGCCATTACAAAGAATGATCGTTCCTTTAAATCCATCACGGATGGCATCTAATGTGGCTTCCGGAATAGCAGCCGACATCCCTACATGCACATAAGCAATCTTCAGTTGATCCATCTCCTTTGCCAACAACGCATAGGTTTCATGGGCGTCATAAGCCGCCAGGTCACCTAACGTTGAAAACGGCGAAAAACGAATACCTACCTTGTCCGATCCGATAGCAGCAGCTACTTCCCGCACTACCGTTATCGCAAACCGCGCCCTGTTGGCCACACTTCCACCCCAGTCATCGGTACGAACATTGACTACCGGATTCAGGAACTGCTCTACCAGGTATCCATTTGCACCATGTACCTCTACACCGTCAAAACCCGCTTCCATGGCGTTTCGGGCCGCATGCACAAACTCCGCAATCACACCCTGAATTTCATCCGCTGTCAGCATTTCCGGTGCAGGATAAGGTTGTTGTCCTAAACTATCTGTCCATATCTCACCTTCCGCTTTGACGGTGGATGGACCTACCAAACGTGCACCCACAGGCAGATTTGCCGGATGGCCAATACGCCCGGTATGCATCAGTTGTAAAAACATCTTACTTCCCGCAGCATGCGCCGCAGCAGTAATCGGTTTCCACGCAATCGTCTGTTCCTGTGAAAAAATGCCCGGAATCCTGGAATATCCAAGTGCATCGGGTGATGGAGCTGTACCCTCCGTAATGATCAAACCGGCCCCGGTTCTCTGTGCATAATACGCTGCCATCAACTCATTAGGCAGGTTATTAATAGCCCGGCTGCGCGTCATTGGCGCCATTACCAGGTGATTTTTTAGTTGTAATCCGCCTTTATCATAAGGCATCAGCAATTTGTTCATTTTGTTGTCGTTTTGATGACAACACAAAATTGCATTATCGGTGGAGGCCAAAATAGCCATTTATAGCGAAAAAATAGTCCTATCCGCCGGTCGTGTATTTTTTAGGCTTCATACCATGGTACTTTTCGAAGAGTCGCCCAAAGTGACTTAAGTTTGCAAACCCTAACTGGTAGCCCGTCTCCGATACCGACAAACCTGCATGTTTGAGCAAAAATGCCGCTTCTTCCATGCGTGCCCGCTGGTAATAGTTATAAATCGTATCCCCAAATACCTGTTTAAAGAGATCCTTCATCTTCGTTTCCCCCAGGCCAGCCATCTTAGCCAGCTCCGGCAAACCCGGCGGCACTGCCAGATCTGAAAGTATCGCCGTTCTTATCATATCCAGCTTTTCCGCATCATCTTTATGCACCACACTATGACTCACCGCCTCACGCTTCTGCAACTTCTCAAATACCAGGTACAACATCTCCTGCACTTTGACCCGATGATAAAAGTTTCCCAGATCATTATCCTCCCGCGCATCCGTCACCTGCTTCACGAGTTTATGGATATCCATTGTCATACTTTCATAGTACAAAAATCCCGGTGCTGCATTCAATATTGTTTGTACAACATTATTCGGATTGGTAATACCCAATAAATCCTTCAATGCATCCTTTCTGATGCCCACCACCAAAAAATAAATATCTGTATTGGCTGGGAAACGAATTTGCGAATGCAAATCTGTGGAGGCTATCTGTATTGCAAATGCACTGCTCCGTGAAAGTACATCCGCCGTACCGCCCGTATTCACACTTCCTGCATCCTCATTACTATGAAAAATGATACTCACCAGGTCATTAGGGCCATCGATACCCACCCTGTTAAGTATAAAGTCTTCTTTAAGCTGATACCGATGCACAATGAGTTTTAAACCCGGCGACAAGGTCACTCTGCGGATACTGCCGGTTCCCATCGTAGCAGGTAGGGTCAGCCGGTCACCATCTATTGGAAGGTTGAATTTGTTAGCAAAACCCGAAAGGAAATCAAACTGCAGGTTGGGTACGAATTCGAAAAACATGCATAAATATAAGCACTCCGTTATAACACGATCTAATATTTTTATACTGCCAACCCCATCCTCCATCCAAATGGAAGAAGTCAGAATTCCGCACCAATAATAAGGGCCGGTTCATAAGAACCAGCCCTTATAAATATTTTATCTCCAGGCATGTTTTTCAACTTAGAAAATACAGCCTCTTTATATATTTAGAAGCCGCCAAAACTTACACCTACTGAATATGCCTTCAGTGAATAAGTATTGTTGGACTTAAAGAGTGGAGTCAGGCCGTAAGTACCAAATACGGCAAAGTTACCCCAGCCTATTCTGGCTGTTGGTACGAAACGGAAGGTATTGAACCAATATTTGCTGCTTTCTGTTTGGGTTACGTTATGACCGGTGGAATTGTTCACTACACGTGTATGTGCGTTGAGCAGGTAACCAGCTTTAATGCCCACACCTATTTTGAATCCTTTATTCAGGTCTTCCGGATACTGATGGAAGCGCAGTTCCAATGGAATCTCCAGGTAGGTAGTAGACAGTTTGGATTTTTTGTAATTATCTGATGCCACTCTGTTGGGTGCAGTCGTATTCGTGATATCAATCACTTCTTTTTTGAAGTAGAAATTATCGGTACCAACACCCAGACCAACACCCAGGCTGAATTTGCTATCATTCAAACGGTTGTCGAACATAAGGGCGATATTAACGGTTCTGTTAAGCCCCATGTGGAGGGTACTTGCCCCTGTTCCGGTCAAACCTGCGTAACCTGCCTGGATCACGAAGTAATCCTTACTTTTATTGACAGCGCTCTTAAATGTACTCTGAGCAAAGGTGTAGTGGGAAAAAATCAGTAACCCAAATGCTAGAATGGTTTTCTTCATGTGTATTTGTTAGTCAAATGAATATTTTTCAAATAGACGGTTTCGGTGGTAATAGCCGAAAATCCAATTTTTCAGCACCAGCCTTTGCTTATTTTCGACAGAATGGACTTTGTTAGCCATGTAGGCACAAATACTGTCGACGCAATGGCCAATCCTATCTCCGGGACTTTCCGGGTTAGCAGCCCGGATAACGGGTATAACACGATCTTTATCAGGTGTAAGGTGATCTTGTTCGTGGCCCTTGTGGCTACTATTTCCTCCTTCGTCAATCTGCCGCGAAGATAGAATTTATTAAAGAGCAGACCAACAGCCGAAGAAATTCC